>ENA-OURU01000179-OURU01000179.1-human-gut-metagenome-genome-assembly--contig:-NODE-179-length-97865-cov-4.870995_pt1 | contig 97865 bp, 67 predicted proteins | sample MGYA00242137_ERZ509064 | MGnify/ENA primary metagenome ERZ509064 (study PRJEB26280, sample SAMEA2338777) | human gut metagenome | biome: human gut; feature: human-associated habitat; material: faeces...
TAAATCCAGCAATCGGAATTTCATACACCAAATTTTGAGATCTACTAAACAAAGATTCAAATTCATCTTTGTATTTATTAATAATATTTATATCCTCTAGTTTATTTGGTTCACGAACTAGCACTATAATGTTCTCTTTATTATTAATATGTGCATTATAAGTCCAATTGTAAGATCCCGAAATAACAATCCTACCATCTATAATACAGAATTTATTATACATCAATTTACCCTTAGAATACAATTTTATTCTTACACCATTTTCGTATAACCTTTTAAAAAGTAGTATATTATTATTACTATTATCATCTATTAATATGGATATCGATACACCTTCCTGAGATTTTTCCTCTAATAATCTGATTATATCTATATCCGTAAACCATGCAACAGCAATAATAATAGATCGTTTCGATTCTCTTAACAATGAAAGTATATGCTGTTTTATATTACTAAATATTGGATATTCTCTCATAATTCAAATATTTACAAATCAAATTTCATCCCAATAACTATTATTCGTTATATGTTTTCCCCCATACACAACAGTTATAATATTTTCGTCTATATTTATGGATTCTATCTTCTCAAAAGAACGAGTTAAATAATAATACTCAGGATTAAACGTATTATCCTTAGAACATATATCTGTCCCAAATTTAAATTCACCACAATCACAAGCTCCTGAGATATAAATATTAATTCCTCCATTTTTTAATTCATTAAGTTTTTGTACGAATTGGAGAAACAAACAGAACCTTTCCTTTTCAGAACAAGAAGAAGGTTCTTGCAGCGTATATTTTCTTATTTTATTTTCGTTATCAATCCGCTCATCTTTTACAACAAAATTATCATAAGTCCAAAATCTTTTTCCCAAATATACACGCATTATCGAATTAATAGAATAATACATTCTTCTCAAAGAAAATTCATTTGGTCGTTTCGAATAGTAATAATTATAACGTCCCAAGTATTGTTGGGAAGTAGCAACTATTCTCCATTCATTTTCATAGCTCCATCCAATATATTTTTGATAGGAATTTCTCTTATTTATTTCATATAAACTTGAATATTTCGTGCATCTGATACTGCAAGGATGAGGTTTATATTGAATAGGATGAAACATTATTTGATTAAATAGTTCATTTTTATATATGTTTTCACAATCTTTTAATAAATTATTTGTAACAAATTCCATCATAAATCCAGATTCTTTTGCATAATGTGACCACATCAATTCGTTGAATCTGTCTTTAGACGCTAAGGAGATGACGCCACCGAAAGCAAAAAAACTGTCGTATATCAAATTCTGCAAAGCATATAAGCCTTGTTCTTTGTGTGTGTCAACATTATCAATATTAAAATATTTTTTCAATAAGGGAAAATATTGTATTGCTTCTTGCTTTAATGTTTCTAATCTTTCAGCAGTAAAATTCCTCATGTCTAATGTGTAAGGGCGTATATCCATCAGGTCATTCAATTCATAAGGATGACTCAAATAGAGATACTGATTAATAAAAGAATCAATATTATAATTAGTTAGCGAATAAAATTTAAATACATTAACCGGAATTTCTTTTGCATAATCTTTTTCCATAAAGACACATTCTTTCTCCCCTTCCCTGCTTCCTTTGGAAAGATTAACAATAAAAAAGCGTGGAAGCAATCCCAGTCGCTTGTTCCACACTCTAAAGGCTCTCGCATTACCCATTTAATCGAAACGAACAACGTCAAAAGTTCCACGCCATTATATAACTCACCCTTTTCCTCTTGGTGTAAAGGCAGAAACCTGGAGAGTATAAAAAGGACCATGCGTATATACACTCGCAGGTATTCACCGTTGCTTCATCTATCTTTGACGAACGATTTGAATTTGCTAAATTCTCAGAGTGTCAAAACCCAAGCGTCAAGTAAACGCTTTTCAATAATAGTCTTGTTTCCCTCCACAGCCCTTATCTTCAACGTGGAGTGGAAAGGAAACATCTCAAAGATAATGACTTTCTATTAAAATTACCATCCTTTTCTTTAAAAAGTTTTCTTTCCTCGCTAGGGGGAAAAGGAAGGATTTAATTTATAAAATCAGATTATTTTGCCTGTTTTATAGAAGCTCAGAGTATAATACAGATGAAAGAGATCAGAAAGGAAATGTTTCCGGATTTTGACCAATCTTTAATGCAGCCATGCCGCTACTATTTTATCTACTTCTGACTGTGTATATATTCGTCCCGCCTTATAATCTTCTTCTGAACGCATGACCAAATCATGCTCAACTTCAGTAAGCACATAAGGAGTTGTTTGTTGATACACAACATTAGAATCCTGCATTTTCATAGAGGATGGTTTATCCGATGATTGTTGATATTTTTTCTTTGTCATATCCTAATAACAACTTTGTGATGTTGAGAACATCACAAAGATATAAACTTTCAACTGAATCTATCATCTTAGCCCATAAAACTTCTCCCCACACACCAGGAAAAAGAAAGGAGATTCCCCAGTGGAAAACATTGCCACCGGAAAATCTCCTTTTATGAAAGGTCTGATTTATAAAATCAGATTATTTAGCCTGTTCCAACTGTAATGTCTTAGTCGGCTGGTCGCATACTTCAGTCGGACCGAAGTACTGGATCGGACCCGGATAAACATAGCTGGTTGTCAAAGCCCATTCATCACGCTGTGCAGCGAATGCCTTGAATGGAGCACCATCTAATTTAACCAAAGCCTTCTGGATAACTGGTTTCATTTCGCCATGACGACGTTCCATGTTCATCATCATCGTTACAGGAATACCACCAGCAATCCACTGGTCAGCCGGAGCTGTTGTGTTGCGAACAGATGACATATAACCTGTCTTACCAGCAGCGATCAGGCAAGATGCAGTGTAACCTAATGAATAGCAGTAGTCAGCATCGTAGTTTGACGGAGCAGCGCAACGACCTTCGTAACCGAAGAAGTGGTGCTGTGCAGCGAATTTACCTACGTATTTGCCTTCAGCTTTCCATTCAGCCAATTTCTTACCTACCATTTCAGACAACAGCTTTTCAGTTTCGATCAATGAAACCTGTACGTTTCCGTGCGGGTCACGATCCAAAGACAACTGACGAGCTACGCCTTCCGGCAGAGAAGCATACAGTTCTGAGTTTTCTTTTGTCAGCTTGCTGATGATGTAAGCACGCTGTTCGCTCTTCTTGATCATCTTGAATTCAGCATCGTGCTTAGCCAAGAAGTCGTTCAATTCAGCGATCAGACGTTTCATAGCCGGTACGAACTCGATCAAACCTTCCGGAATCAATACTGTACCGAAGTTATGACCTTCTGCAGCACGCTTAGCTACGATGTCAGCAATATAAGTTACGATATCGTCCAATGACATATCTTTTGCTTCTACCTCTTCAGAGATGATACAGATGTTCGGCTGAGTCTGCAAAGCACATTCCAATGCAATGTGAGAAGCTGAACGACCCATCAATTTGATGAAGTGCCAGTATTTCTGAGCAGAGTTACAGTCGCGCTGGATGTTACCGATAACTTCTGAATATACTTTACAAGCTGTATCGAAACCGAAAGAAGTTTCAATCTGAGCGTTCTTCAAGTCGCCGTCGATTGTTTTCGGACAACCGATTACTTGAACGCCAGCACCGATAGCCTTGTAATATTCAGCCAATACACAAGCGTTTGTATTTGAATCGTCACCACCGATAATAACCAGAGCCTTGATATTTAATTCGTTCAAGATTTCCAAACCTTTGTCGAACTGTTCTTTTGTTTCCAGTTTAGTACGACCAGAACCGATCATATCAAAACCACCTGTATTACGATATTCATCAATAATATCGGCAGTCAGTTCCATATATTTGTGATCGATCAAACCACCAGGACCCAAGATAAATCCATACAGACGAGAAGCTGCATTGTGAGCTTTGATACCATCGAACAAACCGGCTATAACATTATGTCCACCAGGAGCCTGTCCGCCAGACAAAATAACACCTACGTTCATAGCAGGGAATTCTTTCACGTCATTTGTCTTTTCGAAAGTGATCACCGGCATACCGTATGTATTCGGGAACAATTTCTTGATTTCTTCCTGATCAGCTACAGACTGAGTGTATTCTCCATCAACAGCCTTTACTGCACCTTTCAAAGCAGCAGGAACCTTTGGCTGGTAAGCTGCTCTTGCAATTTGTAATGCACTTTTTACCATTTCTACTTATGTTTTACAGTTTGCTTTAATATCTCTGCAAAGATAATACTATTTCTTCTAATACGACAAATGCTCTCCCTGCATTTTTTCAGAATTCGTAGCCGATCCGAATGGCTAAACCGTTCATATTAACATGTTCTACAAACGATCCTAACCCAGGAATGCTGACAGAAGCCTCTTCTTGCTGAACCGCATATCCCAATTCAAAACGGACAGCATTCCGGGAACGGACGGCACATCGTACACCCACCGTAGGCGAAGCAAACAATCCCATCCCTGCTACTCCATCCATTACATCCAAGGTATATCCCAGTTTCAAACCCACAGTAGGTGAAATCTTCCGTCCCGGCAACAAAGTACTACGAAAGTCGGCATAGATCGGAATCATGAAACTCTCGGGTAACGTATAATATTGAAATCCGGTTCCGGCACCGGCAAAGAAATACGGAGAAAATTCATAGCCATGGCTCGTCAATACCTCCACACGGTGTAAGTTCCAATTTCCTAATCCGGCCGTAAAGCCGCCTTCTACAAAACCTTTATAACCTTTTTGGGCATGGGCCAGACCCAAACTGCCTGCCAAAAGTGCCAACACAAACTTTTTCTTCATACAATACTCCACACTTTTATGAATTAAACATATATCAATTTGCAGTCTTTCTTCCGGTTATTCCGTCGAAAAGACTTATTTCTGCCATTTTTGCTAACATGACTTTTCAAAGAAACGAAAGAAAAACGCTTCTTTTTCGGCTTCAAATACCTTATTTTGTCCTTCCAAGAGGCATTTTATCCCTATTTTTTCTCCATTTCATGCCTATCTTTTCCGAAAAAGGTCGTTATGTTTTACCCAAAATACGCCGGCTTTTCATACATTGCCCGTATATTTTGCCCACAAACCTCGTTTCTTTTGCTTCAAGAAGCCATTATGAGCAGCTTCTTACCCGTTTCCGCTATTTTTATCTCTATTTTTGCTTCGGAACAGCGTTCTTTTTCGACTGACAAAAAGCACATTCAAACGAGATATTGCTAACGGCCTTTCCCAAAAGATACAAGAGTTGCTCAAATCCCCTATCAGTTAGACGCAGATTTTTTCTTTTTAACTTTCCTTTCGTCAATGCTGAACTCCGTCAGAATCGCATCAAATAAAATGTACCTGAACTTTGGTCCGTACAGACGAAAATTCAGGTACATTCATTGACATTTTGACAAAATGACTTTTTGATAGTTTTATCTCGTCTTTTATTCCATCATTCGTTTGATGATACTATAAGCATTGATAATACCCAACTCTCCAGCTTTACTTAAATCGGCAATACCTTGACTGGTATTTCCTTGCGAGAGTCGTGCCAATCCCCGATTGAAGTAGGCTTCGGCGAACTCAGGATCGCGGCGGATGGCTTCCGAATAATCTTCAATCGCTGCCCGGTAATCTCGCAAAGCGCAACGCAGGTTACCTCGGTTGAAATAAGCATACACGAAATCCGGATGCAACTTGATGGCCATGTCATAATCGCGGGTAATCTGTTCGTGCTGATAAGAACGTTTTTCTTCCTTGATGGCATTCAAATCATCCTTCGAAGGCATTACCGCCGAATGAACCGTCTGTTTTCCGCCCATATTGAAGTTCATGGTCAGATCCGAACGGATATCCATAATCTCGGCCTCTTCGTTTGAATCCTGGTATTGCATCTGTTTGTAACGTACAACCGCCCGGTTGAAGAATGCAATCATCGAATTCGGATCCAGCTCAATGACCTTATCATAATCCTTGATGGCTGAAGCAAAGTCCTGTACCAGCATATAATCAAGAGCACGTCCCAAATACGAATTAACGTCTGAAGGATTTCTGGCTATCCGGGCCGAATAATCATCAATCGAAGCAAAGTGGGCAGCTATCTGATCTTCCGTCAAAGCAGCCTCCTCGTTCGTGATCAGCAACTTCATCTTCAACACCATCTGCTGGTTGAAGTCGTCGATCAACTTACTATAATATAACTGTTTCTTCACCGGATCCGGTTTCTCATAGAAAGTAAGGATGAACTGAGGTTCCAGATCTACACGGACATTCCGATCCTGAACACGGCCACGCACATCGCTGTTGAACTTATTCCGGCGTTCTTCTTCCTTGTCATATACCACCAGACGGTTGAACTTGTCGATGTTCTTATCCGACTGTTCACGGGTATTGTTATCGGTTGCATTTCCACTTCCAGAAGAGCTGGCCGTCGTGGTTCCCGAAGCTGTCGAAGCCGTCGTCTTACCGGCAGCCCGGTCTTTCTTCATCTGCTCTTCCTTTTTATAAGCCGTCCAGACATCCCGGTCGGCACCCGCCAAGTCGTTCATCTTTTTCTTGGCTTCTGCCCGGCTGTAATAACCCGGCAGGAAATCCGGATATTCGGCCAGCACCACATTGAAGTCGGCTACCGAACCCCGGTAATCGCCAGTCTCATACCGCAGCAAAGCCCGGTTATAATAAGCCATATAGTTGTCTGGTTCCAGCTGCAGCACCACATCAAAGTCTTCAATCGCCCGGTTGTTGTCGCCCACCTGAAAACGCAACAGTCCGCGGTTGAATCGGGCAATCAGGTTATCATGATCCATATTGATCACCTGATCATAATCGGCCATCGCGCCTTTCAGGTTATTCTTCTGATAGCAAACCAGACCCCGATTGATGTAATAACCACTTTCTCTCGGGTCAAGATGAATGGCTTCATTCAAATCAGCCAGTGCCTTGTCGAAGTCTTGTAACTGATAATACAGGATGGCGCGGTTGCCATAAGCCGGCGGATAATACGGATCCAGTTCGATGGCCTTGTCGTAATCGGCAAGTGCCTTGGTGGTATCTCCTTTTTCGATGTACATGGCACCACGGGAAAGATAAGCCATCGGATAACGCGGATGAGCCGTCATCAGTCTTTCGAACATCTTTTCCGCTCCGTCATAATCTTTCTTCTGGATATAAGCGACCGCTTCATTGACCATCATCTGCCGGTCATCCCGCTTAAATTCCAAACCCTTTTCATAGTCGGCAATAGCGCCGTCAAAATTATCCATGCTCTGCCGCGCAATGCCTCGGGCATAATAAGCCTGTGCCAGGAAAGGGTTTCGTTCGAGGCAAGCCGTACAATCATCTTCCGCACCCTGAAAATCATCCAGACTGATTTTTGCCACAGCCCGGTAAAAATAAGGCTCAGCCAGCCAGGGTTTGGAACGAATCACCTGATTGAAATATTGGATAGAAAGTACATAATCTTCGAAATACAAAGCATTGCGCCCGATAGCTAATACCCGATCCGTATTAATCTGCGCCCATACGGAAACCGAGCACAGGTAAAACACAAGGCCAAAAATCAACTTCTTCATTCGTAATATTCTCTATATATAATATTGTGTCTGCAAATTCATTATGCTTTCAAGTCCTTTTACTTTTAAATCAAAAGGCTTATTCCTCACCATAAACAAGAACCATAAGCCGAGAAAAAACTCAGAGACTAGAAAACTGTTCTATTTTTCAGGCAACAAATGTAGTAAAAAATTTAAGTTTCGGCGTCTGCGTTCCGTTTTGATTACTGAGTTTATGAGTTTTTAAGTTGTTTATGCCCGATTCGTCTGCCGGATAAACTGGCCATCTTAATTTGCCATTTGAAAAATAAAGCCTATTTTTGTGTTGATTGAAAAGCAAAATGTAACGATTAATCGTAAAAAAACAGGATAAAATGGAAGAAAAGAAAGAACAGATGAGCGGTTTGCCCGAAAATGCGTACCGCGAACTTAAAGAAGGAGAAGAATACCAACCCATGATGCGTCCGGATAAAACCTATCGGGAAGTAACGCCTTGGTCGGTTGGTTGGGGATTGGTTATGGCTGTCGTATTCAGTGCCGCCGCAGCCTTTTTAGGATTGAAAGTCGGACAGGTATTCGAAGCCGCCATTCCTATTGCCATCATTGCCGTCGGACTTTCCAGCGGGTTCAAGCGGAAGAATGCTTTGGGCGAGAATGTCATCATCCAATCTATCGGAGCCAGCAGTGGTGTTATCGTGGCAGGAGCCATCTTTACCCTTCCTGCTTTGTATATCCTTCAAGATAAATATCCGGAAATTACCGTCAACTTCTTCGAAGTATTCATGAGTTCGTTGCTTGGTGGTATTTTAGGTATCTTGTTATTGATCCCTTTCCGCAAGTATTTCGTTTCGACCATGCACGGAAAATATCCTTTCCCGGAAGCAACAGCTACCACGCAGGTGTTAGTTTCGGGTGAAAAAGGCGGTAACCAGGCTAAGCCGTTGATCTTTGCCGGACTGATTGGTGGTTTATACGACTTCATCGTTGCTACATTCGGCGGATGGAGCGAAACTGTCAGTACAACGATAGTCAGCGCCGGAGCAACCTTGGCAGAAAAGGTAAAACTGGTGATGAAGGTCAATACCGGTGCAGCCGTATTGGGATTGGGTTACATCATCGGACTCAAGTATTCCTTGATTATATGTGCCGGTTCCTTCCTGGTTTGGCTCATCATCATCCCGGTGATGTCGGCAGTCTTCAGTACAGACGTTCTGACTTTAGGAAATGACGCTATCACTGCAACGGTAGGTAGTATGAGTGCCGAAGAAATCTTTACCACCTACGCCCGTCACATCGGTATCGGTGGTATTGCCACAGCCGGCGTGATCGGAATCATCAAATCGTGGGGAATCATTAAAGGAGCCGTAGGATTGGCCGTTAAGGAAATGAATAATAAAGGAGAAGCCAATATGGAACGTTTACCACGTACGCAACGGGATATCCCAATGAAGATCATTTCTATGGGAGTTGTCGGAACGTTGATCGTAACAGCCTTCTTCTTTCAGTTTGGTTTGCTGGATAATCCTTTCTATGCCTTCATCGGACTTCTATTGGTAGCCGTCATCGCCTTCCTGTTTACTACGGTAGCAGCCAATGCGATTGCGATTGTCGGTACGAACCCGGTATCCGGAATGACGTTGATGACCCTGATTCTGGCTTCCATCATCTTGGTAGCTTGCGGATTGAAAGGAACAGCCGGAATGGTTTCAGCCCTGATTATCGGAGGTGTTGTTTGTACGGCTTTGTCTATGGCCGGAGGTTTCATTACCGACCTGAAGATCGGATATTGGCTGGGTACTACGCCGGCAAAACAAGAGACTTGGAAATTCCTGGGAACGCTGGTTTCGGCAGCTACTGTCGGCGGAGTTATCTTGATTCTGAATCAGACCTACGGATTTACCAGCGGACAGTTGGCAGCTCCGCAAGCCAATGCCATGGCAGCCGTAATCGAACCGTTGATGAGTGGAGCCGGTGCTCCTTGGGCTCTTTACGGTATCGGTGCCGTACTGGCTATTGTGCTTAACTTCATGGGTGTTCCGGCACTGGCATTTGCCTTGGGTATGTTTATTCCGTTGGAACTGAATACACCGTTGTTGATCGGCGGTGCCATCAACTGGTACGTAGGAAGCCGGAGTAAAGACCAGGCATTGAACAATGCTCGTCTGGAAAAAGGAACGTTGCTTTCATCCGGATTCATTGCCGGTGGAGCCTTGATGGGTGTTGTCAGCGCAGCTCTTCGTTTTGCCGGAGTCGATTTATATCAAACCGATTGGGCCGGAAGCAAGGGAGCCGAAGTCTTGGCCATCGTTATGTATCTGGCCTTGATGGCTTATCTGACCTACAGTTCATTGCGGGCTAAGAAAGAAACCAATTCATAATTCCTTCGCCCGAAGGGACGATTACCCTTAGCAGTAAGGGAGACTTTCCCTTACTGTTGAGGGAAGATCTCCCTTAGAACGGAGGGAACATTTCCCTTCACACGAAGGGAATGCAATCAAACACCAATAAAAGAAAGAGGAACAAAGAAATCATGCGAGCACCTATTATTTATGTGGGCATTTTGACCCGCAAAGCCATTACGTTTACCTTCAATCAGGAATACGTCATGGTAGAAGATGGAGCTTTTCTGAAAGGCGAACAACGGGCGATACTTATCGACGGGAAAATCGTCTTCAACGGGAAAATGTATAACCAGCTTTTCTTCGAGCCAACTTCGCCGGATGCTACATTCGACTTGCAGGCCGTAACCATCGGCGTGGATTTTCACTGGCAACAGCAGGAAGACCAACGCTTCCAGGGAGCACTCGAAATTACTCCCTCGAAAGAAGGTTTGGTAGCAATCAACCATATAGACCTAGAACAATATCTGACGTGCGTGATTGCTTCTGAGATGAATGCCCGTTCTCCAAGAGAATTTCTGAAAGCCCATGCCGTTATTTCCCGAAGCTGGGTATTGGCACAGATCGAAAAGAAGCGTAAACAGACGGAACATCCGCAGAGTTGTTTCCGGGACAATGAGAAACTGATCCGCTGGTACGACCGCGAAGACCACACCTTATTTGATGTCTGCGCCGACGATCATTGCCAGCGTTACCAAGGTATGACACGTGCGGCCAAGAATCCGTATATTCAAGCCATCATCAAAGCGACGAGGGGAGAAGTACTTACTTACGAAGGAGAAATCTGCGACACTCGCTTCTCAAAATGCTGCGGTGGCGTTACCGAAGAGTTTGAACATTGCTGGGAACCGGTTCATCATCCTTACTTGTCGAGTGTAGCCGATCGTTCCGATTCAGCGCCTGTTCCGGACTTAACCCAAGAAGCAGAGGCCGAAAAATGGATCCGTTCTTACCCGCCTGCCTTTTGTCAGACAAGCGACACGCATCTGCTCTCAATAATTCTCAACCAATACGATCAGTCCACGAACTTTTACCGTTGGGAAGTCTGTTATTCACAGGATGAACTTAGCGAACTGATTTACCGGAAAAGCGGTATTCCTTTCGGAAAGATCATCAACTTGCTTCCCCTGAAGCGCGGAAAGTCCGGTCGGATAGAAGAATTGAAGATCGTCGGCTCAGAACGTTCCTACATCATTGGAAAGGAATTGGAAATACGCCGGGTCTTATCCGAATCCCATCTGTACAGTTCAGCTTTCGTCGTTGACCGGTTCTTTGAAGAAGATCCGCAGATTCCGGTTCGCTTTGTATTGAAGGGAGCCGGCTGGGGACATGGAGTCGGTCTCTGCCAAATCGGGGCTGCCGTGATGAGTACGCAAGGATATAATTACCGGCAGATATTAAGCCATTACTTTCCCGGATCCATTCTGGACAAACGCTATTAAAGATGAACAGCTACCTGATACTTCTGATTATCGCCCTCTATTTCGGGCTGCTGCTATTCATTGCCTGGCTGACCGGACGGAACAGCAGTAACGAAGCCTTTTTCCTGGGGAACCGAAAGTCGCCTTGGTATATCGTTTCCATCGGGATGGTAGGTACGTCGCTTTCGGGTGTAACCTTCGTTTCCGTACCGGGCATGGTTCGTGGCATTGACATGACGTATATGCAGACCGTGTTAGGATTCTTTGTCGGTTACATCCTCATCGCACAAGTTCTCTTACCACTATATTATAAGCTGCAACTGACATCTATCTATTCCTACCTGGAAGAACGTATCGGACGATACAGTTACAAGACGGGAGCTTCCTTTTTCCTTCTCTCCAAGATAGTCGGAGCAGCGGCCCGGCTTTATCTGGTCGTACTGATCTTACAGCATTACGTATTCAGTACCTGGAATATTCCATTCGGCATAACGGTTGTCATCAGTATCTTTCTAGTATGGTTATACACATTCCGAAGCGGTATCAAGACGATTATCTGGACCGATACGATTCAAGCCATCTGTCTGGTGGCCATGTTGGTGGTTATTATCTGGCAAGTCAAGGACAAACTGGGACTTGACATGGCTGGTATGGTCGATGCCATCGGTAAAGATTCACATTTCCGGATCTTCGAGTTCTCCGACTGGCATAGCACCCAGCATTTTGCCAAGCAGTTCTTCAGCGGTATCTTTATCACCATTGTAATGACTGGTCTCGATCAGGATATGATGCAGAAGAATCTCTCCTGCAAAAGTCTGAAAGATGCTCAGAAGAATATGTACACATATGGCTTTGCTTTCACGCCGGTCAACTTCCTTTTCCTTTCCCTAGGTGTCTTATTGTTAATCCTGGCCGAGAAAGAACAGATTGCCTTACCCGCAATGAGCGATGATATTTTACCCATGTTTTGCACATCAGGTATCTTGGGTAGCAGTATCCTGATCTTTTTTACCATCGGTATTATTGCAGCCGCTTTCAGCAGTGCCGACTCGGCTCTGACAGCTTTGACAACTTCTTTCTGTGTCGATATTCTGGGTGTTACCCATCAGGAACCCAAACAAGCCAAAAGAACACGCCTGAAAGTCCATTTGCTGATCTCCATCCTGTTCGCCCTGATCATTATTATCATCCGGGAAGTGAACGACCGAAGTATTATTGATGCCATTTACATGATCGCCTCATATACATACGGCCCGTTGTTAGGTCTGTTTGTTTTCGGACTTTTCACTCAAAAGCATCCCAGAGACAAATTTGTTCCGTATATTTGCATTGCCTCTCCGTTGATCTGCTTTTCCACCAGCTATCTGGTAGAGAAATATATCGGATATACATTCGGATACGAGATGCTCATGCTGAACGGCCTTATAACCTTTACGGGACTTTGGCTGTTATCCTATAAACATCAAACGAAATAATATAAAACATGGAAATAAAAAGCGCAGAATTTGTAATCAGTAACACCGACGTTAGGAAATGTCCGGAAGGAACACGGCCGGAATATGCGTTTATCGGACGAAGTAATGTAGGAAAATCATCCCTTATCAACATGCTGACAGCCCGTAAAGGTTTGGCTATGACTTCCCAGAAACCGGGAAAAACGCTTTTGATCAATCATTTCCTCATCAATAAGGAATGGTTTCTGGTTGACCTTCCTGGATACGGATTTGCCCAACGGGGAAAAGAAGGACGCGAGAATATCCGCCGCATCATCGAAAGCTATGTTTTGCAACGTCCGCAACTGACCTGCCTGTTTGTCTTACTGGACTGTCGCCACGAGCCTCAGAAAATAGACTTGGAATTTATGGAATGGCTGGGTGAGAATGAAGTTCCGTTTGCGATCATCTTCACTAAGATTGACAAGATCAGTCGGGGCAGACTGACAGAAAACCTGAACAAATACAAAGAGCGCCTCTTGGAAACCTGGGAAGAATTGCCTCCTATCCTATTATCATCCTCTGAAACCAAAGACGGACGGGAAGAGATTCTGGATTACATCCAATCCATCAATCGCCAACTGCGGGATGAACGTTTGTCAATTGAAAATTGACAATTGACAATTGACAATTCAATCCCCATGTGTGTAGAGGCGCAGCGTGCTGCGCCTCCGGCAGGCGGTATTGCATATACGGCGGTTGAAGATAAAGAAATCTATTCTCTCCGTTTCCGCATAGGCTCTTGATACCGTCCGTTGGAGGCGCAGCACGCTGCGCCTCTACAGTTGTCAATCGTCAATTATCAATTGTCAATTCAAACGAAGTTTGTACGCCCTGTCTCCTATCCGGACGATGTAGATGCCAGGTTGCAGACCGTGGTATTGCTTCAGGCCTATCTGCTCTTCATTCTTCACGACCGCGCCGCTCATGCTGACGATGATGACTTGCTCACGCTGCGGGGTCTGAACATACAACGAGCCATTCTTCGTATAGACCTTCACGCCCTCAATAGATTCGATACCCGTCGGGTCTTCTTTTTCTTCTGCGCCTTCGGCTTTGATGTAGATGTGGGTCCAGATGTTTTTAATCGGGTATTCGCCGGGCTGCGTGCCTTCCTTCAATTCTTCCCAACCTCCGTAGTAGCTGCGCTTGTAATAGACCTTGAAGTTATCGAAGGTATAGTTCACTGTGTCTTTCTTGACATAGACACTGACAGAACCTCCTTCGCGCACTACATTCTTGCTGGTGGAAACCTCTACCCCGTCGCACACGTCTTCTATATAGATGTTGTAGTAGCTGATGGGATCGGGCGGAGTGGGCTTACTGATGCTTACCTTGAACTCCACCAAACCCCGATACGTACCGTCATCGTATGTGGCGGTGATGGTGGTCGTGCCGGTGCCTTTGATCGTGAAGGCTTGACGACTGGTGGAATAGGAAACGGCCTTACTACGTAATGTTACGCGTTCTACCACATCTTCATTGGCTACACTCCATTTCCAGCTGTTTTCAGTCGGGGTGAGAACATTCCCTTCTGCTTTAACTACAGCAGTAAGGGTAAACTTATCCCGATCGGTGGTGAAGGAGAGGTTGGTTGAACCGGAGGCTTCGACTTCTACATATTCTCTGACTTGTACCACGCAGGTGGCTGTCTTGCCGCCGTCTGCCATAGCAGTAATAGTAGCATTACCCGCAGCCACAGCGGTTACGTTGCCGCTGGCATCCACCGCAGCCACTCCGGGTTTGTCGCTACTCCATGTCACCGTTTTGTTAGTGGCATCGCCCGGCTCTATCGTGGCAGTGAGGGTTTCGCTATCGCCGATGTAAAGGGGAAGTTCGGTCTTATCCAATGTTATGTTGGTGACAGAAAGGCCAAAGACAGCCTGAACTTCCACATCCCCCGCAGGCATGGTAAATTGGTTTTCCTGAATAGAGATATTATCGGGAACAACTTTCCACTCCACAAAGTAATACCCGCTACTGGGGGTGGCAGTGAGGGTGATGGTTTCGCCTGCTGACGCCGTGGTCTTGTCGGCGGTGGCTATACCGCCCTCTGCAGGGCTACTCTCGGCAGTGATGGTGTAGGTGGGCTTTGCATTGACCGTCAGGGTGGCAGGGGCGCTGATGACACTGATATCGCTGGCTGTCACCACACAGCGGTATTGGTAGCCGCTCATGGCCATTGTGGTTTGCCCTGTGGTATAGGTGGCGTTGGTTGCGTCGGAAATATCCATCCACTCACTTCCGCTATCAGTGGTTTTCTGTTGCCACTGATAGGTCAGCTGCTCGCCCTCACCGGCACTGGCGGTGACGGAAAATGCGGCGGGGCTACCCTCCTCCACAGTCTGGTTTACCGGCGAGACGGTGATCTCCGGCGGCTGTTTGCCATCAATGGTTCCTTTCAGCTTGCCGCCGCTCTCCACCGTGATGGTCTTGCCGTTCGTGTCCAGAGAGGCCCCCTCCGGGATGGTCAGGCTCTCGCCCTCGCCAATGGTGATGTCCTCCTGCAAGGTCACATTGCCGTACACGGTGCCGGTGCCGTTGTCAAAGACGATGCCGCCGGTACTATCGCTACCTGTTTCGTACTGAATCCCAGTAGAAGAATTACTCGTAATTCCACCGGCACTGCCGTTGGCCCGCACGATGGCGTTGCCGCTGACGGTCAGGCTGGGCGTCCTGGAGCTGGAGTCGCTGGAGCCAAACAGAAATCTTATCCCGGCACCATACGTTCCGCTGCCCGTCGCGGTCAGACTGCCGTCATTCACCGTCAGTGATGCGTCCGAGCCGTCACCACACCGTATTTGAACACCATTGCCACCGTTGCTTGAGCTTGCAGTGACCTTAGCGCCCGTGATGGTAAGGGTACCATTGCCGGTGTTGCTCTGAACCCTGATTCCTGGATTAGAACCGCTACTGGCACTCAGAATGCCGTCTCCCGTGATGGTCAGGCTGGCACTGCCGGTAGAATTGGATGAAGCCAACACATAAATCCCCATGCTGACCTCTGCTATTGTATTGGTGCCCTCCAATGTGATAGTCAAGTTTGCATCGCCGTTCTGATTGAGTACGCCGATGGCCGCGCCAGCGATAAAAGTGCTGGTATCCGTAGACACGCTCTCTTTAATTGTGGCGTTGCGCAAGGTCAGAGTGCTACCGTCCCACTTGATGTTGTAGTTGTCGGCATCTGCATCATTTGTTATCACTTCGCCACTTTCGTTTGTTGTGGCGTAAACGATATTGTCATGACTTCCGACAAGCTCCACGCCTCCCACATAAACGGTATTCGTATCTGCCGCCAGCGCCGTGACGGGCAGCAGCAGAAGCCAGATAAATAAAGTAAAGATTTTCTTCATATATTCTTGTTGTTTTGTTGTTTGTATATTCGTTTACATCAATTCGTCGATGAGAGACGGGAATTAACCCCTCACTTCTTCAATTGAAAATTGATAATGGAGAATTAACCCCTCACCCCTTCGGGGAGCTCCCCTATGACAGGGGAGCTTTTTTATTACCTATCAAAAAACTTCCCCTGTTGTAGGGGAAGTGCCCGTCAGGGCGATGGGGTTAATTGCCCATTCTCAATTCTCAACGGTTTCGCCTTCTTCCGGCTTGTTGGCCTTCTTTTGCGCCTGGCTCTGGGTGTAGCTTGTCTTGTGATTGGCGATCACACGGTTCATCTCGTTGATGACCGAAACGACAAATTCCAGATCTTCGGGCGTAGCAGCCATGAGGGCAGCCGCCGAGATGAGGGTACACATGTTCTGATACACCGTGTCGGTCTTGCTCCGTGCATCCTTCAGGTTATCGCCCTCGGTCAGGGCGCGTTCGCTTGTCCGTTTGTTTTTAGCCGCGTCGAAGTTGTTGTTGGCTTCTTCCAGCTCGTCTACCGTAGCATCCAACCCCAGCGTCGTGACCGCCGCCGTGTTTTCTTCCTTTCGTAAATCCAGGATCAAACCCTTAATCAGAGAAGTTTCGGCATCGTCGGCCGCCCCTTGTGCCCCTTTGTAAGGACGGAGCACCACGTCGAGCTGCTGGGCAGCAGCCTTGACCGCAGCCTTCGAAGCCTTCAGGCCATTCGATACCATGTAGAACATGACCGACAGCAGGCGGTCGCGCTCGGCATCTTCCTCGTCCATCTTGATGGTATTAGTATTGGCGGAACTCTTTCTGTTCTGAGGTGAAACAAGGTAAAAATCACGAATCGGAGTGTACATGTGATCTACCACCGTTGGCAGATTTTCAGTACCGGATCACATGTGATTTCCCTTTGAGAATAGATTTTTGGTATCAGATCAGGTGTGATCTGGCCTTGTCAATGAATTTTTGGTCCCAGATCACTGGTGATTTTGTCTGTTTTCAGATTTTCGGTCCTTGATCACTAGTGATTTTCTTCTGCAAATGGATTTTCGGTGGCAGATCACATGTGATCTTGCACTGAAAATATTTTTTCGGTCTCCGATCACATGTGAGCGACCACTGCGAAAGATTTCGCACTCAAAATCACAGGTGATCTACGACTAAAACGGAATTGTTTAACACAAAAAAGGAATGACTATGAATGTATTTCCTGCAATCGAAGGTAGTTCATGCTATCGCTACAACAACGCCTTGCATATGAGTTTCCACGACCACATGCACCAGGTGTTTGCCGGCTATTTGGAGGACTACCTGACGAAACTCAATTTGACGCAGGCCATAGTAGATGAGTATGGGGACGATGTGGAGGTCGAACAAGACCTCAACAGAAAGAGTTCCGCCAAGACAACAGTTCTCTTTTCCTATTGAGAAGTATGGCAAATTAAATAAAAATAATTGAAAGTGCAGGTATAGGAAGAGTTGATTTTGGTATTGGATTTGGTGTTCGTATCTGTTCTTTTGGCTTGATGCAGACTGTGTACGTTCTTTTGCCTTGATGCAAAAGAACCAAAAGATCAAGATCATATCTGTTCTTTTCTCTTGAAAGAAAAGAACCAAAAGTTCAAGGCTGCGTCTGCTGAGCTACTCCGTCACTACGTTTCGCTGTGCGCGCCGCAAACTCGCCTTCGGCTCAGACAGCGACGCTCCGGCCGCTCCACTTCGTTCCTCCGCTTAACGCTCACCAGAACGAGGCCGAAACAATTGATAATTGAGAATAGACAATGGAGAATTATCTTTTTCTCCCTCATTTATTCATGGAACTTGCCTGGCGACTGTAGAGGCGCAGCGCTGCTGCGCCTCATAACAACGCTCTACACATCCAAATAACAATCAATAAAATAACGAATGAATTTATTGTGTTACTTGTTGTTTTATCCTTTCGCGCTGGATGGAGGCGCAGCACGCTGCGCCTCTACTCGCATTCCCTATATCCGATGAGGGATTAATATTCTCGTAAAACCCGTACCGAATGGAAGCCTATTATTGGCAATTCTCCTTGATCAGCTTATCGGCTACCGGATCACCCAGCTCTTTGGCTTTGTTGAAAGCCTCGCAGGCAGCATCCTTCTTTTCGGTGCGGAGGAAGCAAACCCCACGCAGACGGTAGCAGGCAGCAAAGTCGGGAGCCAGTACCAAGGCCTTGTCGATACTCTGCAAAGCCTCGGCATACTTCTTCTGGCGGATAAAGATCGAAGCCTCTTCGGCCAGATACATCGGGCTTTTGGCGTTGATGGCCATCGCCTGACGGATATCCTGCAAGGCACCTTCCAGATCTCCCTGGCGGAACTTGGCCTGTTCGCGCAGGTAATAGAACGAATCGTCTACCCGTCCGCCTACTACCTTATAATATAAGTCATAGTCGGCCACCGCCTGTTCATACTGCATCAGTTTCAGCCGCCAGTCGATACGCTCGAGGATGTAAGGCGCCATTTCCGGATTCATCGACTCGCCATAACAAGCGATCGTACTATCGAGCAGCTGGATGACCTCGCCGATATTCACGCCACCCTGCTTGGACGACTTCGATTTGGCTGCCATATACCACGAACTGGCATTGGCCGCGTCGCTCCGGTTTACAATCATGTATTCCTGATATGCCTCGTCATATTTTCCCTGATTGAAATACATTTCCCCCTGAAGCTGGTGATACACCGGATTATTCTCGGCCGTCATGGCCTCCGTCAGCCGGTTCTGTGCATGCTCGACCGTCCAGTCCGTATCCTTCAAGGTAGAATCAGAGAGGGCCACACTGTAAATCAGCTGCGCCTCGCTATAAAGCACGTCACTTTTCTTTTCGGCCAGATCGAGCGCCTGCTTCATATCTGCCCGGGCTTTCTCGAGATACTGCAACTGTCCGGCCCGGTCGTTGGCCAAATCGGTCCGGTGATAGGCATAATGCGAAGCCCGGCGGATATAACTCTCCGACCAGTCGGGGAAAGCCGCCACAAAATCATTCAGTGTATTCAGATACGTTTGGGCATCCTGCGAATTGCCCATCAAGAACAAAGCAATCTGCGCCTGCTCCCGATCGGCAGGCCATGCCTTCTTGATCCCGATAGCCGTGTAGGTAGAACTCAGCATATCCATCGTCGAGATCTGCAGGCTCTCGGCATAAGCTGCCGATACCGCATACGATACCTCTTTCTTGCCCGAAGCATCCTCTTGCGCCAAACCGAATACTTCGCCCTCTTCGTTCAACACAGGCGCATTCACCCAGCTTACCACGAGCGGGAAAGACAATTTATAGTAATGATAAACATCTTTCAACTTGGTCACCTCTTCCACCTTACCCGTAGCGAAAGTCTTCACCTTGGCATCCGTATAAGGCTGCAGATAAACCGGCGCACCCACAGCCAGGGGAGCAGCTGCCATCTTCAGGAAGCTCACCTTCTTGGGCACTTCCACCTGCAGCTTGATCACGTCATACAATTCGTCGGCCGCCAATACCGTCGATACCTCGTAGGTCTTTCCGCCTCCGTCAGTAACCGTCGCCTTGTAAGCCCCGTTGAAGAGCGAATAAGCCGAGAGCAACTTTCCGTCTTCCGAAATAAAGAAGCCGGTACCTGTATGCAAGGTCGTACCATCTTCCTTGTATGTAGTAATCTTCGCGATCGCCTTTTTCTGTTTTTCCATCCATTTAGGCGCCTTCTGCTGGGCAAAGAGTGAAAGACACATACATGCCAGCCATCCTAACAATAGTAATCTTTTCATGATATTTCCATTATATTTAGTCGTTTAATCTTCTAATTCTTCTCCGTCGGGTGTATGCAGGATAAACGTAGTTGCCCCGATCGTCACGACAGCCCCATCGCCGATACGGACCACCTCCCGGTCGCCCAGCAATTCACTCCGCAGGAACGTACCCGTCAAGCTGGGGAAATCGCGCAAGGTATAGCAAAACTTGCCTGCGGCATCCTGCTTGACATGAATCACACAATGCTTGCGCCCCATACTCGGATCGCTAGTAATGATCGGGACATCCACACCATCGGTATCTTTGTTGCGGCGGCCAATCACATTATCGCCCAACACCAAGGGCAAATCCTGCTTAAAAGCAAAGGCATTCTCGATAACCGTAATAAAGCCACACGAGAAATCGGGCTCCTTTACTTCCTTCTCCAAACCAGACTTCGAGCGGACCACCTTCCGCCCAATCTTAATCTTGAACTGTGATGCACATTGCGGACAGACAAACGCCACCACTTTTCCTTCTTCGTATTTGGTTTCATCAAAAGCGATCTGATGATCACACTTCGGGCAAAAAACTCTTTTCATATCTGTATCTATTTTCCAGCTGCAAAGATAAACCAAGCCACCCATAGAACAAAACAAACACCCGACAGAAAGCCATTCCCGGCAACAATCCTTCAGAAAATTTGGAGAAAGAAACAGGTTATCGTAATTTTACGGAGTTTGAATCTTTTATACTTACATAACCTATGAATCTAACGGATACAACACTTTCGCCCATCCGAAAAGGGATTGTCGGCGTACAATTCCTCTTCGTGGCTTTCGGAGCCACCGTACTGGTACCTTTGTTGGTCGGCCTCGACCCATCGACAGCCCTATTTACCGCCGGAATCGGGACATTGATCTTCCATCTGGTAAGTAAAGGGAAAGTTCCCATCTTTCTGGGCAGCAGCTTTGCCTTCATCGCTCCCATCATCAAGGCCACCGAATTATACGGCCTTTCAGGAACCCTTTTCGGACTGACTGGAGTGGGATTGGTCTATTTCGCCATGAGTGCCCTAGTCAAATGGCAGGGACTATCGGTCATTAACCGCATTTTCCCGCCGGTCGTGATCGGTCCCGTCATCATCCTCATTGGTATAACCTTGGCAGGCACAGGCGTCCAGATGGCCGAAGAGAATTGGGTGCTGGCTCTGATCTCGCTGGCCACAGCCGTCATTGTATCCTTGAAAGCCAAAGGCCTGCTCAAACTGATCCCCATCTTCTGCGGAATTGGAGTCGGTTATCTGGCTGCCCTATTCTTCTATGAAGTCGATCTGAGCGGCGTACGCGAAGCCGCCTGGTTCAAACTGCCGAAGTTCGTACATCCCACCTTCTCGTGGGAAGCCTTCGTCTTCATGCTTCCCGTAGCCATTGCCCCCGTGATTGAGCACATCGGGAATATCTATGTAGTCAATACAGTAGCTAACAAAGACTTCGTGAAAGATCCCGGCCTTCACCGTACCCTGCTGGGCGACGGAATTGCGTGTATGATAGCCGGAGTTCTGGGCGGACCTCCGGTTACTACTTATGCCGAAGTAACCGGAGCCATGTCTATCACCAAAGTGACCCATCCGCAAGTGATACGCATTGCGGCTGTAACAGCCATTCTATTCTCTTTGGTCGGAAAAATCAGTGCCCTCTTAAAATCCATTCCCAATGCCGTACTAGGAGGCATCATGCTGCTGATCTTCGGTACCATTGCCACAGCCGGTGTAACCAATATGTTGCAGCACAAGGTAGATCTGACGAATACCCGGAACATCATCATCTTCTCCCTGACGCTGACCATCGGTATAGGAGGCGCCACTTTCTCCTGGGGCGAATTATCGCTGTCCGGAATCGGGCTTGCCGCCATCGTGGGAGTTGTGCTTAATCTGATCTTGCCTCAAGACAAGGAAGCTTAGTTCATAATAGCAAGGAATCGAGATATTACTTCCTCATAATTATATACGGAAAACAAAGGAAACTATCAATACAAAAATTTCTGGAAAGCCTAGGATTTAGGAACCTGAGACTTTCCAGAAATTTCATTGAAGAGAATACTATAATCAGAATCTATATGCTTATTTCTTTCCGATCCATGTCAACCGATGCCAGATAGTCTCCAGCGGACCCCGACGGAAATGACGGAACCACCAATGGGCAAATGCCACCTGCAGTACCAGGAAAACAATTCCAATCAGCAGACTATAAGTCGTCCCGCAAACCAAATGCAGTTCCAATCCGTAGCCAAAATACAAGAAGCTGCCAATCAGTGATTGCGTGACGTAATCCGTCAGACTCATCTTCCCGTACGGAACCAGAATCTTCTGAACCTTACCTTCATTCACCCAATAGAGCAACAGAAATCCTGAAACAATCAGTAACATTCCCGCCAGATTGTACCACGAATCCCAAATCGTCCGCATCGACGACTTCAGGAACGGATTCTCTATCTGCGAATAAATAAAGTCTTTCAGATAATAAAGGACCACAGCCGACGGCAAAGCCAAAAAGGCAACGCGTTGCCAGAAAGCAGCTACCCGCTCACGATTCTCACCGGCATATACGAACAAGCCTTTTCTTCCCAACAGCATACCCAGCATAAACAAAGAGGCTGTCTGGAATACCCTGCCATGAGACCACGCCCAGTTCAAGCTAGCCAACTGCCCCGTGACAAAGTTCGCTTTCAGCATTTCCCAAAAGGAATGTCCTCCTAATTGAGGATACACATCACCCAGCGAGAAATAAGTCTGTTGCGGATTCGCATCCGGCACCAGACACGCATAAATCACTTTTATCCACTCCAACGGCTGCAACATCAGAATCAAAGCAATCCATGCCACAGTCCGATCCTTCAAATGCCGCACAGGAACCAAGACAAAACCTATCAAGGCATACAGAACCAATATCTCACCCGGGAAAAAGATGGCATTTACAAAACCGAACAGCAACAGCAATACGAGCCGCCACATATAGCGATTCCGAAAATCTTCCCCTCTCATCTCACAATTATGATGCTGCAAATAGAAGGTAAAGCCAAAAAGTAAGGCAAAAATCGCATACGACTTTCCTGCAAAAGCAAAGAAAAGCATATCCCACAGATGAGTATCCAAGCTAGACAAAAAAGGCGAAGCAGTTTCAGGGAAAGAATAAAAGTTGAAATGCTCTATGTTATGCAGTAAAATGATCGCCATCACAGCAAATCCACGCAAGGCATCAACAGCCCATACTCTTTCTTTGGAACGAATCGTTTCAGTCATAGTCCTTTCATTTTGAGTTGTCAGACGTCTCTCCTACGAAAATCATTTAACAACCGAAATAGATGAAATCATTCCGAAATTCTTGTTGTCGTTTACTTCCCAAACGATTTTTCCGTTCTTGTCGATCTCCATTAATTGAGGAATATTCTTGGAAGCAACGCTCGGATCATGACCTTGCCAATTACAGATATACAAACCGCCATCTTCCGTCGGCAACAGTTGAGCTACAAAACAGAATTCAACGCCTTCGATATCTCCAGAATTGACCGTGCGCAAGATTTCACCACTCTCCAAATTAAATTCTACATAACGATGTGAATCACCGCAAGCGCCTACATAATTTCCATTAGCCAGTTTGCTGACACAATACATATTACCCGGCATCTTGATGGTACGCAGCAAATTTCCTTCTACGTCGATTACCCGTACATCAGCTGTTTCAAACAAAGGAACCAGATAGTTTCCATCTTTATCTACATTCACATGACGGAATTGAGCATGAGGCACTTCAATACCAGTTTCGTAGGCAGTCTCACGAATAATTTCTCCCTTCGGACTAACTTCGAATATTTTAGCCGGATGACCGCATTCAGCTACCAGATAATTTCCGTTATCCAATACACGGGCTGTCTGAAATTCAGAACCTGCATCAGCCGGAATATTCCATAATTCCTCACCTTGCTTGTTGATCAGCTTAACACCTTTGGCATACGAAAACAGGATATTTCCATCAGGCGTCCAGCTAGCAGAATTACATTCCCAGCCTTTTTCCAACGGATGTTCCCACTCTACTTTCTTGGTTTCTTTATCAATAATGACAATTTTATTCCAACCAGAACCGGCTAACAATAATTTTTCACTCTTCTGCCCGCATGAGAACAATCCCAACATCATACAAGCCATACACAGATAAGTAAATATTGATTTCATAATAAATATACAGTTAGTAAAAAAGCTGACAGAATCTGATATTACGTCCGAATAACGGACTGAAACAGATTCTATCAGCTTACTCGATATAAATAAATTTATTTAGACAGATCTTGATACATTTCGTATCCCTGCTCAGCAGTAATACCATCATGTACAACTGCATGAACTGCTTGAATCATAGCCAGCGGATGTTCGCTCTGGAATACGTTACGTCCCATATCTACACCACAAGCACCATCCTGAACGGCTTTATAGCAAAGCTGCAGAGCATCTAATTCGGGCACTTTCTTACCTCCAGCGATTACAATAGGAACCGGACAAGTTGCAGCTACACGTTCAAAGCCATCGCAATAATATGTCTTCACAATAGCAGCACCATTTTCAGCACACATACGTGAAGCCAATGCGAAATAACGAGCATCGCGAGCCATCTGTTTTCCTACAGCAGTTACACCCATTACAGGAATACCATAGCGATTACCCAAATCTACAGCTTTTACCAAATTAGCAGCAGTAACAGCTTCACGTTCTTCGTCACCGGCAGCAAACATAACAGCCATAGCTGAAGCATTCAAGCGGATAGCATCTTCTACGTCGATCAGAACGTTACGGTTCAATTCTGTCAAGATAGAAGAACCTGCATCTGAACGCAAACAAATCGGTTTGTTTGTAGCGGCAGGAATAGAAGATTGCAAAATACCACGTGTACACATCAAGCAGTCAGCATACTGGGTAAGCGGAACAATGCTCAAGTCGATACGTTCCAAACCAGAAGTCGGTCCCATAATAAAACCATGGTCAAAAGCCAATAAAACAGCTTTACCGGTCTTCGGATTGAAAATACGGCTTAAACGGTCTTTCATACCCCATGAAAGATTAGCTGCACCTTTTACGTGAAAGTTTTCTACAGACTGTGCCTGATCGAACCCAAAATTGCTGGCTTCTCTGAAGCCTTCCATATCTGGCATAATTTTCTCTTTTTTATTCGTTAAACAATTATCTATTTAAGGTCAAAGTAACCAGCAGAAAATCTCTACCAGTTACTTTGACATTTTTCTTATTATCCAATTTCTGCGAAAGAAGCAAACATACAGCTCCAAGAAGCAGCACCACTATCCATATAACCAACAGAACGTTCGCCATAATTACGGGCACGTCCGAAATTAGCTTTCAGCTGAATAGTTGATTCAGCTCCTGCCAAAGCTGCCTTTGCACCAGCCTGAAGCACTTCCTTTATATCGTTAGAAGGACAATTCTGGATGGCTTCGACAGCAGGGATCAAAGCATCCATCATGGTCTTATCACCCACTTGTGCACTGGTTTGTTGTTTTACATTTGCCAAACCACCGGCAAACATTTTCTTAACACCTTCGGCATCCAATTCTGTACCTTCAGCACAATCGCTCATGCCTAAGAACAAAGCACCCAGTAACGTACTGGTTGAACCACTTACTTCAAGCATCACGTTCATACCCATGTCCATCAGCATAGACTTGAATTCTGTTCCTTGCTGTGCAGAACGGACGATACAAGACAGAGCTGTTACAATAGCAGTTCCGTGATCGCCATCACCAATTACGGCATCCAGCTTGGAAAATTCTTCTTCACGTGCTTTAATATTTTCCAAGGCTTTGTTCATCATTGCCTTGAAATCAGCAATTGTCAGTTTATCCATACTATTTATTTACCAATTGTAGTCCAATACGGAGCATTTGACTGTTTATTCAAATAAGCGATGTGATCATCGTCCAGCAAAGCCATGATCATCTGGAATCCAGCCTGTTCCTGTACAGTCAGGATTTCCTGGATACGGCTGCAAGCAACTGTAATGCCACGGCTTTCCAATTCACGATATGCCTTACGGAAAACAATATTCAATTCCATGTGAGTAGTAGCACCTACACCGTTAATGATCAACAAGGCTTTGCTTCCGGCTGCCGGTTTCAATTGCTGGCATAACAAATCAACCATTTCAGCAGCAGTAGCATCTGCAGAAACCAAAGGCTTCTGACCGCCACCACCTTCACCGTGCTGTCCCATTCCGATTTCCATCACACCTGCAGGCAGATCTGTAATAGTAGCACCATTCTGCGGATGTGTACATGCACGCATAGCAACAGCCAATGTAGCACAATGTTTATTATATCGTTCTCCGATTTCTACCAATTCGTCCAAAGACTTTCCTTCTTCTGATGCTGCACCCAGAATCTTATACAAAGGAACACAACCAGCCAAACCACGACGGTCTTTGTCATCAGCACCAATACCAGCACTGATATCATCATGAGTTACAATCTGCTTAACTTTGATACCTACACGAGCAGCCAACTGACAAGCCATATTGGCACTCATGATATCACCTGAGTGGTTCAATACAACCAACAAGATACCAGCTTCACGTTTCATTAATTGCAAAGCCTGGAACAAACGTTGAGCTCCCGGAGCAGCGAAAATATCACCTACAACTGAGCAGTCCAACATACCTTCGCCTACAAAACCACTCAAAGCGGGTTCGTGACCAGAACCACCTAATGTTACGATAGCAACTTTATCTTCACTCTTCGGATGTGTACGAACTACGATATTCTCAGCGGCCAACTTTACCTGATCAGGATAAGCCAATACATAACCTTCCAGCAGTTCTTGTGTGATATGCTGCGGATCATTGATGAATTTTGTCATAATTTCAGCCATAACATTCAATTTTTAGGGTTTATTACTTGATTTCCATTAACTCAATAGCGATACCTTCTTCTTCGATGAAAGCAATTGTCAGGTGTTCATCGCAAACAGCCGGACCAAAAATTACTTTTTGTCCTTTCAACGCTTCTTCCAATGATGGAACTTGATAAGCGATATGTGCTGTTGTCAAAACTTTTTCTGGCAATGGACTTTCTCCTGATTCCAGATAGATAAACTCTATTTTGTTAGCACTCTTACTGAAGTCTGTCAACCAGACATTCAAACCTTCGTTATACATGGCACCTTCCGGTTTGTAATTTACCGGAACACCAAAATGATTTAACGTTCTCATAGCATTAGCTGTTTTTAATTATTTGACATAAAAAAATTATTCTACTTCTTGATTTTCGTTCGACAATTTAGAACGATATTTCCAATAAGCGATTGCCGAAATAACGACTATCACTGCAAGGGAAACAAATATATAAATAAATATTCCGTGTACCTGGTCATTCTCTCCGTAAGAATGCATTCCACTCAGGAAATAGTTCACGCCGAAGAATGTCATCAGTACCGAGCAAAAAGCCATAACAGATAAGAAGTTAAAAGACCAGGCATTATACCATCTCCGGACTAACCGCAAGTGTTCTACCAACGCATAGACAATCATGGTAATCAAAGCCCACGTTTCTTTTGGATCCCAACCCCAATAACGTCCCCACGATTCGTTGGCCCAAACGGCTCCTAAGAATGTTCCGATCGTCATCAATGCGAGACCTATCAGCATGGCCATTTCGTTTACGATGGTCAATTCCCGTATCCGTGTTTGCAACATTCCTTGATTTTTGTCACTTGCCAGCGTCATAACCACCATATTGGTAATTCCCAGCAAACAACAGATACCGAAGAAACCATAAGCGGCCACAATAACTGCCACATGAAACATCAACCACGGAGATTTCAACACAGGAACTAACGGACTAATTTCCGGATCCATCCAGTTCAGACCTGAAACGAACAGGATGATTCCTCCAAATAAAGTTGCCAAAGCCATCGTTATCCGACTGCGACGGACAAACATCAAACCGGCGGCAACCGTAGCCCAGGCAACATACACCATCGTCTCGTACGAATTACTCCATGGTGCATAGCCGGCTATATACCAACGGACTCCCATTCCGTATGTATGGAATCCAAAAACAGCAACAACCAATCCCAGCAACAACCAGAAAAGCCAATTCAATTTCCGGAGGTCATTAAACATAGCTGCAAATGCTAATACCAACAACAATCCTCCTGCAATCAGATAGCCAATCTTGCACTGACGGAAAATATTCATCTGATTATACTTGATTTCTGCCTGCATCTTCTTGGGGCTTATGTCGAGACCTTGACTTTTAGCCTGCTGATAAGTCTCAATCATTCCCAATACTTCATCAGCTTTGCTCCAGTCTTGTGTTTTCAAAGCAGACTGGACTTCTCCCAAATACCACAAGAAAATCCGAGAGACAAACAACGAATCCTTTCCACTATAAACAGAAAGATCATCACCCGGCGCATACCATTTATGATTCGGATCGCCTTCCTTCGGGAATATATGTATCCGCTGGTAATTGAACACCTGATGCAAGATATTGACTTGTTCGTCCAATTTCATTAAATCCTTATCAAAGCGGGTCCGCTGATTCGGCATCTTTTCATAAGCCTTTTCGATATCTTCCTGAAACTTGTAAGCCCCATCCGTATTAAACACCTGCAAATAGGAACAGGCTTTTTCAGGCAAATCAAAATGGGCGGATATTTCTTTATTTGACACACTGATTAATGGAACCCGCATCCACATATCCGGCATCGCCAATAAACTTAGCAGGAACTGGTCGGAATTCAATTTACCAAATGTATCTTCCTTATGCAATTTTCTCAAAACTTCCGACGAAAAGGTGTTCATCGGAATCATTCGTCCGTTTTCCGACTGTACAGGCAATGCGCCAAAAGCTGCCGCATGCTTGGGACTAACCACCAATTGCTGTACAACGGAATTCAAATCCATCGTCTTTTCGTCTGCCTTCATACTAGCTGAAAAACTCAGCATACCGATCATGATCAACGTGGAAACACCCACCGAACGCATCTTCTTCAACTGACGGCTTAAATGCATAAAACGGGAATTACGGCCCAAAATACAAATGACCAATCCCAAAGCCAGCAGGATATATCCTGTATAAGTAATGTTCCGGCCGATCACATCCCGGTTGACAGACAAGATCGTCCCATGCTCATCCTTATCATAAGAAGCCTGGAAGAATCTATATCCTTTAACATCCAGAACATTATTCATAAAAATCAGTTCACGACGCGTTTCGCCATCTACATGAACCAGTACCTCACTCTCGAAAGAAGAAGGACTTGCTGAACCCGGATACCGGGTTAAAGTAAACTTGACCAATTCTACATCAAAAGGCAGTGTATGAAAATAAGTCTTATCTCCTGCACGGACGGCAATCTGATTGCTTGACTCGCCTTCACGCAAATGTAACAGTCCTTCTTCGCTGAATACATGCGAGCACATAGCTCCGCCCAAAATAACGATGAAAGCCAGGTGTGTCAACAACGCGCCCCATCTCTTCCGGCTTATCAATTGATATTTCCAAGTCATGGCTACGAAATTAACAACCATCAGGAATTGCCAGAAAATAAATATCGGGGAATAATACACCCAAACCTTTGCCGTTTCAGTTCCAAGCTGTTTTTCGATAAAAGTCGCAGCGGCCAATCCGCAAGCATAAACAATCATCAGCAACAAACAAGTAACCGGAGAAGATAAAAACTTTAGAATATTCGATTTCATATACATCATTAACATAGAACCTGTCATCCCTTAAGGGAAAACATCTGACACACTAACTTTCCTTCGGTCGAAGGAAAGGTTTCCTCCGTACGGAGGAAGAGTATCCTCCGACCGGAGGAAAGTGTTCCTGCGGTCGGAGGAAAGACAATTCCCAATAAGGAACGTCTTAGATATTCATTAGGGAAACATCAAAAGTTCCCCAATTTTACCTTAATCTTCAATAATTACACGGAAACCAACATTGAATATCGGCTGCCAAGGATAGAATGCCTTACGACTATGAGCGGTTGAATACTTCGGACGTTCAACCCAAGAACCACCACGAACAACTTTATATTCGGATGTTTCTTTCGAATTCTCTTTGTAAGGATAAGAAACGTAATCAGAACGAGTCCACTCACCAACATTACCGTGCATGTTATACAAGCCGAATGGATTTGCTTCATATTTCTTACCACCTACCTGAATCAGACTACCGTCATTTACGCTTTCTTCTTTCGGCAAGAAAGTATAATACTTATACCAGAAGCTAGTCTTCGGCATCGGCTGCGGGTCGATACCACTTACAGCCAACAAGTTGGTTGTTTCGTCTGCCATATTCTCCTTCTTTCCGAAATCAGCATTCATATCACCGTACCAGAAGTCCTGATCGCTACCAGCACGACATGCCCATTCCCATTGAGCTTCGGTCGGTAATGTAATATTCAAGCCAGTCTTTTCGCTCAACTGCTTACAGAATGCCATTGCATCATTATAGCTTACGCGAATAACCGGTTGATCCGGATCATTAGCCACATATCCCGGATAAACGTGGTCTTTCCACTGCTGATCCATATGACGGCTGTCATGATCTGGGAAGAATACATTATACTGCTGGTTGGTTACTTCCAATTCACCCATCCAGAATGATTTAGCGATCTTCACTTTTGCAGTAGGACGAGCATCCGGTTCACCATGATAACTACCCATTACAAACTGACCGGCAGGAATACGAACAAAGGCCATCTTAATACCCGGCGCCAATTCAATTTCCATACGAGTTTGTTTCTCGTCTGCCAACATTTCCTTAATAGCATCGGCATTGAACGGCCAACCTTTAGCCTTCAGTGTCTTTTCCTTTACAGGAGCTTCCTTTTCAGGCATAACCGGAGTGATCGGGCCTTTAGCCTTCAGATAGGCAGCATAGTCGGCAATTTCCTTTTTCCAATCTACGCCTGAGCCACCGGCATACTTGTTGTTCAATTCAATACGACGTTCAATCTGGTCAAATCCCTGATAAGGAATAATATTCTTACCAAGCACATTGGCATTGAAATAACCCTTATCCGGAGCATTATAATCAATCCAGTTATACAAAGTTTTCCATTCAGCATCTGTCAGTTTCACATTATGGTGACCTTTCTTCAACAAGCGAACCAATTCACTTGTATTCTGATAATATTCGTACGGGAACAATACCAGCATATCACCTTCACCACCCTGACGATGTACATACGGATGTAAGTTCAGATAAGAAGGACCATAACCTAACTTATCCTTTTCGCCGGCACGCAAGTCGAAGGCCTTACCCTGGCCATTATGGCAAGCGATACAAGCACGATCCAAGATAGGCTGGATTTCCAAATCGAATGTAAACGAACGAACACCACCTTCCGGAGCTTTCAGTTTAGCAGCTGCTTTCTGAGAAGCGATCACACGTTTCGGAATAGCGATTTCATTCTGATCCTCATGACAACCTACGCAAGAAACAACTTCACCCGGCTGACCAGTCAACCAACTACGCATCCACTGGATAGCGGCACCATCTTTATCAAGAGGCTGGATAGAAATAGGTGTATTGGCCGGAATCTTAAAGATAACAGAACCATCTTCTTCAACCGGAACTGTACCTAACAGACGTTTAATATCCCAACCACTCTGGATACCATGCCAGTTATGGTCAGATTGAGTCTTCACGTATGCATATTCATAAGCATGGATACGAAGTTCCTTCACTGTACCACGCGGAACATTCTTCAAACCTTCACCTGCATAAATATCCTGAATGAAGACAGTTGCTTCTTTATCATTCAATTTCACACGGTCCGGGATACTTGGCGGTGTAACAGACTTACGAACTGGAATCGGACTGATGAAACCTTCACCTTCTGCCTGATATACACAAGTAACGTTATCATAAATATCCACCAGATAAAGTCCCCACAAATCATTAGAAGACAACTTAGCAGATACCAAGAAATACTTATCGTTCAATGGCATCGGCTTTACAAACTGCGGCCAAACACCATTTACCAATTCATCTTTGATCAACTCCTGAACAGGACGGTTACGATGAGGTATTTCCTGAGTCATACCGGCTGCACCTTTACGAGCTTTTGACGGATCAAATAAGATCAAACGACCAGAACGGGCAATACCATGGTGACCTGAGATAATACCGACAAATGCAGAAGGATGACCAGGCAATGGCTGAACATCAAATGTACTGTTCGGGAACATAGAACCACTACCGAACAATGCCTTCTGTTCCGTTCCATCCGGATTCATATGCATCACAATACGAGAATAATAGTGTGTCAAGTCTGTATATTCCCAACGAGTGTACATAACTTTACCGTTAGCCATAATGGTCGGATTCCAGTTTGCATCCTGATCGAATGTGATACGACGCATACTCTTATCCTTCGGATTATATAAAACCATATTACCAACGGGGTCATCTCCACTTACACAAGGCACACCTTGATAACCAATGTTTGAAATACCAATGATTCGCCCATCTGGCAAATATGTACCATCATAGAATTCCAAATCAGGTTCTTTCATCTCAATCATCGGATGATAACCGGTTCCGTCTAACTTGACTTCATGGATATTCCAACGCTTATCCGGCATTGTCTGCGTAAACATTACGCGATCTCCGTCCCAATGAAGTTTCAAGTCAGCAATAGAAGATGAATGATCCGGTTTATAAACCTGACGCATCTGAACGTCACCACGCAAATTGGTCAATTCAACAATTTCAGAATCGAAACCTTCACGACGAGCTGATTCCTGATTACTCCAGTTATTAGCCTGTGTTCCCAAATCCGGAGCCATAGCCTGACGAGCTTTCGCCCCTAATTTAAAACGAGTAGCAACAATCTTATCGCCATCAAGCAAGGTATTTCCTAACAAAATAGCACGCTTGTTAGCCAATGCTTTTTTCGCATCAGCCATCACCTGCGCATCTCCTTTATAAATACCAGAAAAGCCTTTCTTGTTTAATTCAATCAATTCGTTGAGCAGAGGTTCATACTTAGCGACATCATAACCTTTCTGTCTCTTCATGTCGGCAAATGCCAGCTTAACAGCCTCAACATTCAACCATTCCAATTCGTCTTGAAGAGCAGCTACTGCCTGTATCTGTTCCAGCAAAGACAGATATTTATGAATCTGAGTATTCACATCCGATTCATTTGCAATCTGCTTAGCGGCTTCTGTAAAGTATGCCTTATCTTTCAAATGAGAAAGAGCATTCTCAACAGCTTGTTTCTCTACTGAAGCGTCGGCTGTGATCAACCAAGTATCCAAACCGTCCAATACTGAACCCAACATGGCTATTTCTTTCGGATACTGAGCGTTCAATTCCTCTCCTACCTTACTCGGCATAACATTCAACGCCTGGAAAAAAACGCTACCGCCCTGAGATGTATCATCAATTCCGACTTCTGCTTCAAAACGGACATATTCACCATTCAGAGGATAAACCAATGTTCCATTAGCATGACAGAAAACTCCATGCTTATATTCTTTTCCAGCAATAAAGATTTCGTGATCATATGCATTGGTATTCATTTTGGGTTTTGCCCAACCAGCAACACCATATTCATAAGGAATCTGATCCAACCAAACGGCTGTTCCATCAGCTTTGATCAAACGAGCATTTGCCCATACAGCCTGATCATAGTCTGTTCCATCAGGACCACCCGCCGTAACCAATACAAGTTTATCTAAGCCTTTCACATCCACAGTAAATGGCTGAGCCTTCTGCTTATGCTTCATCCACTGCGAAATAACAGGCATGCCTGCCTTCTTCAGCTTCTCTTGTAATTCGGTTTTTGCCTTAACGGATGCATCTATCCAATTATCAACTTTCTTTTGCTTCGGGCCAGCCCAAGCCAGTGTAGATGTTGATAAAAGAACAGATACTATTAGTTGATATTTGTTCATGTTATTCAATTATTCAGTTATGCAATTAATCTTACTAGAGACTAGCATAGTATTTTGTTCTATACAACCACACCGGGCTGTATAGAACAAAATCAAGAGAGATTATAATGCAGCTTTCGTATTTGTGAAACGCAAACCATCATTATCATGGTAACAAGCCCATTCATCAACAATAGCACCTTCCGGTCCAGCCATCATGAAATGGAATGTTCCCAATTCTTTCAGACGCAATACATCACCCACTTTCTGAACAACAAAATTCTTACTCTTAATCGGACCATGAGTAGCAGGAATAGCAGGAGCATTAGGAGTTTCTTCTCCAACCTCAGAGAAATTATAAACCCAACCTTTTTCTACCATCCATGACTCATGCTTTGCAGGGAATTTTGTTTTAACATGAGCATGTTCAGGAATCATCTGGCCTGGCAATAAATAAATGGCATGTGCAAAATAGCCATATTCCGGATCATTCACCCAGAAAATACCACCCATACCAACATTTTCGAAATCACCCAAACCAAAGTCAGTTACCCACATGTCTTTTGCCATAAGTTCTGTGAAAGGAACTCCATAAAATGCAAACATGTCCTTCATTGCTTCCATAGCAACATCTTGCTGGAATTTGCCGTCTTTATAGAAATCGGCATTTGTGTACTTCTTAGAATAAGTCATAGCTTTATTATTTTTAATGTCAACTTGATTGTTCTCAGTCGTAGCATCTTGTGTCTTAGATGCGGTGTTTGCTGATTGATTAGAACATGCAACCATAGAAGATAAACCTATAGCTGCCACCATTAATTTAAAATCCATCTTTTTCATTGTACTTTTTAATTATTTGTGTTAATAATATCATTTCATTGCTATTCCTTCAATCTCAATCAACAATTCTTCCCGACACACATCCGTACACATATAAGAAATAGGAATATTCAAATTATAAGCGTCCAAAAGTTGCTTTGCTTCTTCATAGAAAGAACGATCTTTCAAATAAACCCGCAACATCTTTATTTTAGCATCACCTATTAATTCTGCAATATTTTCCATTGTAATATGCAGTTGCCGTTCCAAACCCACGCCTATAAGTGTTTCTTCACCACGAATAGCAGCCGTACCAGAAATATAAATCATACTGTTATTTCCCGAAGTAAGCCGTTTGGCTCTTTCAAACTTCGGAGTAGTCTTTTGCGTACCTGCTTTTTCCAAAACTTTTTCAGAATATGCATGAGCTGCTATTTGAAGTTTGTTGTCAATTGGTGTTGCAAAACAATCTTTTTGTTTGAAGACAACAGCATCAACATCAACAACTAAACCTCCTAAATCTGCTCCGATACCTGTCGCTGCCGGATATCCATTACTCCAGTCTGCTGGTCCGTAAAATTCACTACGGGCATTATTAAACATCTGATAACGCTGGTCTGATCCATCGAAATCGGTTATTCTTTCGATATAATTCCACTGTCGTATTATACTATTGACCGGGAAACCTTCCTTGCGCAGCAGTTCACCCAAACATCTGAAAACACCGGAAGCTTGCTGTCGAATACCAAACATCAAAATATCTTCCTGGAAGCCACCCGCATACAAACATTTCATTTCTTTATTCTCCAAAAGAACATACGGTGTACCTTCATAATGACGAAAGACAATAGAATCATCAGCTTCAGGCACATAACTATGTACTTCCATAATCAATGTTGCTCCTAATGGAGGTTGGGCCACATACGTCAAAGCAGGTTCCATTTGCTGATAACGATGACGGATCTTTTCACGGATCAACAGTCTACGCTCCAAATATTGAGAATTAGACAAGGGCATTCCAAAAAATACCAAACGCAGAACAACTTCGTTTTGAGGAATACAAGCGAGCAGTTCATCAACCGCACTATTAAAATCAGTTTGGCTTGTCTGAAATATATTATAATGTATCTTTTGACAATAATTCATAGTCCTTATTTTATAATGAATTCACATACTCAGTCAGTTCCTCAATCTCCTTATCAGAAACCTTCTTATCAATACCATGTTTATAAACTCGGAACACTTCTTCCATGGTTGCTGCAGCACCATTAAACAAATAAGGAGCTGTTCGCCAAACCTCACGTAAGGTCGGAGTATCCCAACCTTGTTCAAACTCCACATTCTCACCTATTACATGATATTTCATATCTGTATAATAAGGACCACTATGACATTCACCACATTTCAATTTTTCAAACACCTTACGACCGGCTTCTGCCTTCTCGCTTAACTTACCATCTACCAAATATGGACTGGGAACAGGTTGTAGAGATTTCAAATATGCATCTACGCAAACTGCCATATCTTCTTCAGGTTCGTAAAACTGAATATAACGGAAACCTGCTCGAACAGCAAGCTCAGCACTTTCACGAATACCAGATATCATACATGGTGGTGTTACATGACTAAACAAAAGGCTCTTGCAATTCTTCGAATTACCGATACCATCATTCATTAAATCCCAGTTCATACCATCTGTTCTTGCATCTCCAGGATGACAACCATTACAACTCTGCCAATTCTGGAAGCAATGAGCAGCATCGTTAAAATATCTTTCGCCCTTCTGTTCGAGCGTTTCTGTCCGATCCGGATTTAATGGTACAGAAGTCAAATCTAAAGATTCCTTGTCTAGCACATTCAGAACATCTGCGAAATAAGTTGGAATAACAACTTTATTTTCATTTGTGACCATACAACGAGGACCATTGCCTTGTAAAGGAATTCTTGTTCGCAAACCGTATAAGAACGTCAGATCATAGTCCAAACGGGATTTATCAGGATATGCCTCAAATTTTTCACGCATAGCTTCATGATCAATTACACTGACTTCATGCGTTCCACTATGTGTTATATAAATTTGTTTTTCGTCACAAGCTATACTCCAAATACCTGCAGCTCCACGATCAGGCTCATCTACGATAACAACACCTGCATAACTTAAATTCTCCGCATCAATAATACTAAATGCACTTGTATTCATCCAACCTTGTTGAAGCTGTGAGGTAGGAACTGTAAAACGACCTAAATTATGAGATACATATACATATTTCCCATCAGGCGTAATACATAAACCTCGCAAAGCATTACTTCCATTTGCCAATTGGATATCTTTTACTTTTTCAAAAGTATTTACATCAATCACAGACACACAAGCTGCTACATAATCAAGATCAGCCCGCTGTGCCGGCAAAAAGTTTGTAACAAACAAATATTTTCCATCTTTACTAAAAACAGCAGACCGAGGTTCACGTAGTACATTCACTGTACGAACAATCTTTCCACTTGCCAAATCAATTTCCACAACATTATTAGAAAACTGATTACATACATAAATATGCTTTCCATCCGGTCCCAATAAAGGATAACAAGCCCCAGAACCAGTAGGAATTATTTTCTCCACTTTTCCCGTCTCCATTTGCATGATCTGCAAATGCCCCATAGTTTCAAAAGTTGTCACATAGGCCTTTCCTTCATGTAACAAAATACCTGTGGGCGTTTCATCGACAAGATAAGAATGTAAAAGTTTTTTACCATCAGCTGAAAAAATATCCACACACTTCTTTCCTTTTTCAGCCAGCCACATTTCTCCGTTTTGACTTATATCTATCCCTGTTGTAAAAAAAGGTTTCGTGTCAGCTTTAACCCACGAAAAACAACAACAAGCTAAGCCAGTCAATAATAATTTTCCAAATAAACTTTCCAGTATCTTCATGGTTCGCTATTTTTATGGTAACATACATTTATCAATCTTTCAACATCGGGCTATATCCTAGTTCCGCAGATATTATTTTCGCATACTTTCGGATCATCTGAGCAGATTCTTCGACTACTGAATCCGATAATCGATCTTTAGGTCCAGAAATCCAAATAGCCCCACATGGATAACCAGTATAATTTAAAATAACTGAGCCTATACATATAACACCACTCATTTCTTCTTCATTATCCAAAGCATATCCATTTTCTCTTACTTTTTCCAGCTCTTTCAAATATGTGTCACGATCAGTTATCGTATTTGCGTTAAAACGCTGGAACTGCATATACGATAAATATCTATCACGAACGGTATTAGGCAAATAAGCCATAATAGCCTTTCCTGGAGCAGAACAATGAAGTTCAAAAGGTTTACCCGGAGCTAATACAAAATGAAAGGCATGAAGTCCCTGAGCTTGTTCAATAAAAATACCTTTTTCATTTCCTAAAACTCCAAAACAAACAGTTTCTTTTAATATATCACGTAAATCACGTAACTTCGGCAACACAATTTCCAATAAATTATGTTCCTTCAAAGAACAAAACCCCAATGTCAATAATTTCCGCGTAATCTGATACCGTTTCGTTTTTTCTTCAAAATATAAATATTCCAATCGGACTAATGTATTTAATATACGATATGCTGTTGTCTGGGAAATATCCAACGCCTGCTTAATTTCTTGCAAAGTTCGCCCCTCAGAATTATAGGAAAGATACTCTAAAACAGCAATTCCTTTTTCCAAGTTAGGGACTTTGTAATTTTCATCCGTTTTTTCCACATTTGACATCAGCGTTTCCATATTTGAAATATCATTTCAGATTTGAATCAAATGTACATCTCTATACGAACAAACCACGAATTATTCTGCAAAAATGAGTTAATTCTGTTCTATAACATAAAACACACATAAAATTAATCACAAATACTTTTACATCTCCAAATTTAATAAAAAAACTCAAGATATATGATTTTTTTTTCGCACCTTTGAGGCTGTTTTAGAATCGCCTGACAGACGAATATTTATAATAAGGTATTCTTCAGAAAAAATAGATTCTATACATGTTTATTCTTTATTATCATCTAAACGTATTAACAGGAAGTAAATGAGAAAATGGAAAATTGAAGATTCAGCCGAACTGTATAATATTAATGGTTGGGGACTGAATTATTTTTCGATTAATGAAAAAGGGCATGTCGCGGTACAACCCAAAGCTGGTGGACCAACTATCGACTTGGAGAATCTAATGGAAGAATTACAAATTCAAGATGTAGCGGCTCCTGTTTTACTCCGTTTCCCGGACATTCTCAATAACCGTATTGAGAAAATATCTAGTTGCTTTGAAAAGGCAGCAAAAGAATACGGGTTTACGGCCAAAAATTACATCATTTATCCTATTAAGGTAAATCAAATGCGCCCCGTTGTTGAAGAAATTGTCAGCCATGGCAATAAATTCAATATCGGACTGGAAGCTGGTTCAAAGCCGGAGTTACATGCCGTTCTGTCTATTGATATTGACAGCGATGCCATGATCATTTGTAATGGTTATAAAGATGAAAGCTATATAGAATTAGCTTTATTAGCACAAAAGATGGGTAGACAGATCTTCTTAGTCGTTGAAAAAATGATGGAATTGAAGACCATTGCAGCATTGGCTAAGCGTATGAATGTAATGCCCAATATTGGTATCCGCATAAAATTAGCTAGTTCAGGTAGTGGCAAATGGGAAGAATCTGGTGGCGATGTTAGTAAATTCGGATTAAATTCCAGTGAACTTTTGGAAGCTCTAGAATTATTAGAGCAAAATGGATTGAAAGATTGCTTAAAATTAATCCACTTCCACATAGGAAGTCAGGTAACTAATATCCGAAGAATTAAAACAGCTCTTCGAGAAGCTACCCAATTTTATGTACAATTAAAGCAACTAGGTTTCAATATCCAATTTGTAGATATAGGCGGAGGATTAGGCGTTGATTACGATGGTACTCGTTCAGCCTTAAGCGGGAACAGTATGAATTACTCTATTCAAGAATATGTTAATGATGCAGTTTCTGCCTTAGCCGATGTATGTAAAAAATTCGGATTGGAACAACCTAATATCATTACTGAATCCGGACGTTCGCTAACAGCTCATCATTCGGTTTTAATCATCGAGGCTTTAGCTAGTACAAGTTTACCTGCTTGCGATGAAAACGAAGAATTACAGCCAGATGCACATGAATTAGTTCGTGAACTCTATAACTTATGGGATACATTAAATCAACCCCGCTTAATTGAAACTTGGCACGACACTCTTCAGTGTAGAGAAGAAGCTCTTGAATTATTTAATTTGGGATTAATTGATCTGAAAACCCGTGCGCACGTGGAACGATTATTCTGGTCTATCGCTCGTGATGTCTTTGAAATGGCTGAAAGCGTTAAACATGCTCCAGACGAATTGAAGAAAATATCAAAATTATTGCCAGATAAATATTTCTGTAACTTTTCTTTATTCCAGTCTTTGCCTGATTCGTGGGCTATTGATCAGATTTTCCCGGTTATGCCTATCAGTAGGTTAGAAGAACAGCCAACCAAGTCCGCCACATTACAAGACATAACTTGCGACTCAGATGGTAAGATTGATAATTTTATTTCTACACGAAATTTCTCTTATCATTTGCCAGTTCATAAGTTAAGAGATGGCGAACACTATTATTTAGGAGTATTTTTGGTGGGAGCTTATCAGGAAATTCTAGGAGATTTGCATAATCTTTTCGGAGATACCAATGCGGTACACATCAAAGTAAAAGGAGATAAATATGTCATAGACCGCGTCATTGAAGGAGAGACCGTCGCTGATGTTTTAGAATATGTACAATTCAATCCGAAACGGATGGCGCGAGCCATTGAAGTTTGGGTCTCATCTTCTGTAAAAAAAGGAACAATTTCTGCAGAAGAAGGTCGTGAATTCTTATCCAACTATCGTTCCGGTCTATATGGATATACTTATTTAGAATAACTTTCCTTACGTACAATATAAAAGCCCTTTTGATAAGGGCTTTTTTTCTTTTCAGCGGACTCTTTTTCTGTTTCAGTCTCGTGGTACGCCGTTTCAGTAACAACAGACTGGTAAGACCACTTCCTCTACATTGCTTTTGCTTCTCGATAAATCAATTCATAGACAAATGAAGAAGCAAATCATGTATGTTTTATTATTGGGATGGCTCACTGCTTGCAGTAAGCCTAAGGATCAACAAACAGAGGAATTTATGGCAATTAAAGCCTGTCAAGTAGTTACAGAACAGATTTCCTCCGAACGTTGTTATTCATTCATATCTCAACCTTATAAGGAAGCTGTTCTTTCGTTCCGTGTAGGTGGTATTGTTGATGAGTTCAATGTACAGTCGGGACAATTCTTCAAACAAGGAAGTAGAATTGCATCTATAGATGAACGAGATTTCATCATTCAAAAAGATCATGCACTAGCATTATACGAACAAGCAACATCTGAATACAATCGTGTAAAGATATTATATACCCAAAATAACATCTCCGGAAGCACTTATGAAAAAGCAAAAGCTGATTATCAAATTACAAAGGCTTATTTGGAAACAGCGACAAATCAATGGAAAGATACCCAGTTAACAGCACCTTTCGATGGCTATGTACAGCAGGTATATATTGAAAAGTATCAGGATGTACGTCCATCACAAGCAATCGTTTCATTGATGGATTTGTCGAAGATTAAAGTCGAAGTTTATATTCCGGAAGAGATAGCGGTACAACTTCGAACGAAAAAGAATTTACCTATACAAATTACTTTTGATGGCTTACCTGGAGAAATATTCACACCTACAGAAATCTTTGTTTCACAAAATATCACAACAAACAATATCTCATTTCTGCTAACAGCTATTATCATGAATCCCGAAAACCTCCTTTTCGGCGGAATGTCCGGAACAGTTTCTCTGTCTCTTGGGAAAGAGGCAGAGAAACACTCTACTTTTGTTCCTCAGTCAGCTGTATGCCATAGAAAAGAAATTGGATCTTTTGTTTGGGTTGTTTCTCCTGACCAACGCGTACAAGAACGTCGGGTAAAGACTGGTATGCTAAAAGAGAACCATTTGATAGAGATTAAAGAAGGTATTAAGCCCAATGAAAAGGTAGCAGTAACAGGTTTATCCTTTTTATCGGACAACCAGCAGGTAACAATCTTATAATCTGGCAGACATATGATTCTCAAAATAGCAAGATTCTTTTTACAGAACCGCGCTTTTAGTTGGTTTCTGTTAGTATTGATATTGGGAGGCGGACTCTTTTCGTATGTAAAAATGGGGAAATTGGAAGATGCTCCATTTACGATCAAACAAGCAGTAGTCTTGACTTCTTATCCTGGAGCTTCACCTGAAGAAGTCAGAGAACAAGTAACAGATGTATTGGAAGAATCTATCCAATCATTAGGTGAATTATACTATTTAAAGAGTGACAACCGGGCTGGTTTATCAAAAATTACGGTGTACGTCAAAAAAGAAATACGTGCCGATGCCATGCAACAATTATGGGATAAGTTACGTAGAAAAGTGAACGACGTACAAAATAAATTACCAATTGGTGCTGGTCCTTCGATAGTAAACGACGACTTCGGTGATGTTTTAGGGGTATTTTATGGATTGAGTAGCGAAAGTCATTCATACCGAGACTTGGAAGATCAAGCGCAACAAATAAAAAAGGAAATCTTAAAAGTAAAAGATGTCGCCAAAGTCGAATTGTCAGGAATACAAAATCGAACCATTGAGGTGAACGTTGATCCTACCCTATTGACACAACGAGGTGTGAGTGTAGCAGCAATTGCTCATGCTTTCGAAAAACAGAACAAGATAGTAGATGCCGGAGCGATCGAAACTGAAGAAAGTCGATTACGAGTAGATGCTACTGGAAGTTTTACAAGTTTAGAGGAAATAGAAAACCTGACAGTAGTTTCCCATCATGGAGATTACTTCCGGTTAGGTGAGATTGCAAAAATTACCGAATCGTATGTTCATCCAGCCCGTAGCTTCATGTTCGTAGATCAAAGACCAACTATCGGCATTGCTATATCAACCGTTGCGGATGGAAATGTTGTCAATATGGCAGCTGGTGTTAAACAACGAATGGATGAACTCCAAAAAGAGATGCCGACAGGTTTCTCCCTGACAACGATTTACGATCAAGGACATGAATCGGCAGTTGCGAATGACGGTTTCGTAATGAATCTGATCATTTCAGTCTTGACAGTGATAGCTGTATTACTTTTCTTAATCGGTTTCAAAAACGGTATATTAATAGGTAGCGGACTGATATTCTCCATCTTCGGAACATTAATCTATATGATGGCAAACGGGATCGCCCTGCAACGTATGTCTCTTGCAGCAATTATTATAGCTATGGGAATGTTGGTGGATAATGCCATCGTCGTATATGATCTCGCCTTGATCAATATGCAACGTGGAATGCGCAAACGTGTGGCTATCTTACGAGCGGTATCAAGTACGGCTCTTCCATTATTGGCAGCCACACTGATTGCCGTGCTTACGTTTATGCCTGTTTATCTCTCTCCTCACATTACAGGAGAATTATTGTCGAGCTTATTCATCGTCATTGCAGTTTCGCTTCTTTTAAGCTGGATCTTGGCTATCTCTCAGAATATATTCTTCATCCAAGAATTTGTTCGTCGACCTCGTCCGGATGAACTTTCCGGAGAATTGTATCAAGGAAAGATATACGATGGATTCAGACGGCTATTGGCTTTTACCGTACAGAAAAAATATACGGTAGTTGTGGGTATGATCGGTTTACTGCTCCTATCTGCTTGGGGATTCCGGTTTATTCCGAATGTCTTCATGCCTCAACTCAACAAACAGTATTTTACGATCGATCTACGTCTCCCGGAAGGAGTTCGGATTGAAGAAACGGAACAGAAAATGACAGAGATTGTACATTTCCTGCAACAACACGAAGACGTTGTGCATGTCTCATCTTTCATCGGACAAACTCCTCCGCGTTTTTATCTGGCCAATTCTTCCTACGGGCCTCAACCGAATTATGCCCAATGCTTAGTAGAAGCAAAAGATCCCGAAAAGGCAAGAGCTTTACAAGCAGGATTACAGGAAAAACTCGTAACAAAGTTTCCAGGGACATTCATCAAAGTGAATCGGTTTGAGTTGAATTCAATACCTGAAGCATTGATCGAAGCTCGCTTCTGCGGAGAAGATCCGGCGGTGCTTGATTCCTTAACCCAACAGGCAATTGAGATTATGCGGAAAAATCCGAAGGTATTATATGCCCGCAACGAATGGGGAAACATGGCCATGAAGGTTCGTGCGGAATATGATCCTTACAAAGCTGGAAGATTGAATATCGGTAAGGCCGACATGATGCAAGCAGTTAAAGCTATCCAAGACGGAGTCGCAGTGGGAGTTTATCGCGAAGAAAACAAGCAAGTACCTGTCTTGTTATGCTCGGAACGGCCTCAGGAAATGAACGTAGAGCAATTGGGCGACTTGCCTATCTGGAACGGAATGAATACAGCTCCGCTGGCGCAAGTATCTGGTCCGATCTCGCTTGATTGGGAGTATCCGCTGGTTCGCACTTACGACCGCAAGTTGTCGATGGCGGCACAGTGTGATGTCAAGCCGGGTTATACCATGAAGGAAGTATATGACGAGGTCAGGGAAGAGATTGAGCAAATCCGCCTGCCCGAAGGGTATAGTTTCTTTTGGGATTCGCAGATCAAAGACCAAAAAGAGGCGATGGAAGCCCTGACCAAGTATTTCCCGCTGGCAATTTTGCTACTAGCAATGATCCTCATCGCGCTGTTCCGCAACTTCAAGCAACCGGTTATTATCTTCCTCATCTTGCCGCTTTCATTGATCGGCGTGGTGTTTGGGCTACTGGTTTCCGGCTTTGACTTCGGCTTTTTCTGCATGGCTGGTTGGCTGGGCTTGCTGGGGATGATCATCAAGAATGTGATCGTCTTGCTCGACGAGATGAATACTCAGCGGAAAAATGGTGTGGATGCCTATCAGGCCATCATCGAATCGACCGTTTCGCGCGTCCGGCCGGTCCTAATGGCAGCTATTACAACAATTTTAGGCATGATTCCGTTGCTCTTCGACGTAGTTTTTGGAGGCATGGCTGCTACTATCGTCTTCGGTTTGAGCTTCGCCACGCTCCTGACCCTCTTCGTCACCCCGGCTTTGTATGCTATTTTTTACCGAGTGAAGAAAACCGGAATGTAAGGACTTATTAAGCGAAAAAAGATCATTATTTCTGCGATATAACACAAAATATTATTAATCGAGACTATTCTGCTGCAAAATAAAAGCGAATATAAATATTTGAATCCATTCTGTGGCAGAATAGAACAAAATATAAATAATAGATCTTATACTGCGGCAGAATAAAGCCTCATATTAATAATAGATACTATTCTGCTGCAAAATGATAATTTATTTAGAAATAAAGTACCATCATGCAAAATAATAAGGATCCATTAACAGAGTAATTCTTATTAGGCGCACAGAAAGATAGTTTTATATGAAAAAGATCGTTTTATATATCGGACTTATCCTGGCTTTGCCATCGGAAGCCCAAGAAGACAGTTTTTATCAGCTTCAATACCGCGAAAAGGTGTTGCATTACAACCAAGACATCAAAGCGGCCGATTATCAGGTCTCCATGCGTACTGAAATGGCACAATCAGCACGGGCAGATTTCCTGCCCAAGCTATCGGCCGATGCCGATTTCAAATACACGGGTAATCCCTTACAACTGACACGTACTGTTGGCGACATGCCCATCTCATTCGAAGGAAGAAATATCCACTACGGAGGATCTCTCACCTTGGCACAACCTATCTACATGGGTGGAAGCCTCCAGACAGCCTATCGAAAAACGCTACAAGAAAAATCTTTGGCGGAGCAGGAACGGCGGCGCATTCTGAACAACATCGCCTACGATGCCGATGTACATTATTGGAATGCTGTTGCCGGGCGTGAAATGGTTGGCGTGGCTGCTGAGTACAAAAAAGCTGTCTCTCGTCTGGTAACAGTGGTTAAACATCGGGTAGAAGTTGAATATATTGATAAAAATGATCTGTTGATGGCCGAAGTCAAACTCAACGAAGCAGATTACCAGTGGTTACAGGCTATCAATCAGGCAGAAGTGTCAAATCTAGCCTTATATTCGTTCGCCGGCCTTGAAACGAACGAAGATCTCTCTACCGATTCCATCGTGGTTGCACTAAAGCAAGGTATGACAGAAATACCCGATGTCATGGCCGCCTTGGAACAAAGACCGGAAATGCAAATTGCCCGTAGCCAAGTCGGTATCCAAGAATCGACAGGAAAAATAGCCAACGCACAATATCTCCCCAAAATTTCGGTAGGTATCAATGGTAGTTATTCTTCACCGGGCTATGACTTCACGTCCGATCTTGATCCGAATTATGCCGTTTATGCCAAAGTCAGTATTCCACTTTACGAATGGGGTAAACGAAAAAATACCCGGCATGCCAGCCGTTATCAAATACAAACAGCCCAAGAAAACCAACAGAAAATAGAGGACCAGGTTCGTTTGGAAATTGAGACGGCTTATTATACCTTTACACAGTCAATCGACCAGGTACGGCTGACGGAAAGCTCGTTACAAAAAGCCGCCGAAAGTGAGCGGATGGCGATGGACAAATATCGCGAAGGGCGTATCTCGATTGTTGAAGTAATCAATGCCCAGCTCTATCATCAGCAGGCAAAAGTCAATTACATACAATCAAAATTAAATGCACAAGTGGCAAGAAGCAGTTATCATCGGGTAACATGTAGCTTCACTCTATAATAAAATTAGGAAAGAAGAAAATGATGAAATACAGGAATCAAATAAGTAACAGCTTTTTCAATGTACTTTTATTCTCAGGTTTGGGATGCTTTTCGCTTTTCTTCCTGGTGCGCTATACCGATATTCCATTAAATTCTCAGGATATATTGATGACTCCTAAAGTATATCTGGCAGTCAGCATTATTTTTACCGGTGTAGGACTAAGCCTGCTCTATCTGAGCCGGAAGATTCGGAATGCGCATCCCAGCCTGTTCCGAAACCGAAAGAAACTAATTCTATCCTCGGTCATAACAGCCGTAATTTTATTTGCTTCCAATTATTTATTATTAGTTACTGTAAAATGGATTGTCGGAACGGCACATCCATTCGGACTCCAATGGCATGGTGTGCGAATGCTGGTCATCACCTGGATGATCGAACTACTCGTGAGTGGTCTGTTGATGATCAATAATTTCTACAGACAGATCATTCTGCTCTACGAACGGAATGCCAATCTGGAAGAGAGTTCCCTAAAAGCCCAATATCAGGCATTGCAAAGCCAGTTGAATCCACATTTTCTATTCAACAGTTTAAATGCTTTGATTGCAGAGATAGAATATAGTCCGGAGAAGGCCATCGAGTTTACACGCTATCTGTCGGATGTCTATCGATATATCTTGCAAAGTCAAGAAAGGCAAATGGTTCCATTACGGGAAGAGTTAGAGTTTCTTCATTCATTTATATTTCTGCACAAAGTAAGGTTAGGCGAATGCATCACAGTCGAAAACCGGATCAAACCATCGTTGCTAGATTCATGCATTCCGCCCCTTACTTTACAATTATTGGTTGAAAATATTATCAAGCATAACATCATCAGTCTTTCCAAACCCATGAATATCCTTTTGGATACGGAAGATAGTCCGTTACGACTCGTGGTAAAGAATCAAATCCGAAGCAAACAAGGAATTGTACCTTCGGGTAAAGGTCTGATGAATTTAGCCAAGCGATACAGGCTTTTATGTAACCAGGAAATCCAAATTACAAAAGATAGTACATGTTTCATCGTTAAAGTACCATTGTTAGATGAATAAGATAAAAGCAGTCGTTATAGAAGACGAATTACCAGCATCACGGTTATTATGCAGCAACCTATCCCGCCTTCGTCCGGATTGGGAAATCGAATCTTTACCAGGAACCATCGAAGATTCTGTCGCATGGTTTGCTTCGCATCCGCATCCCGATATTTTGTTTCTGGACATACAGCTGACTGACGGTAATTCTTTTATGTTCATAGAACAAGCGCATCCGAAAAGCTTCATAGTTTTTACAACAGCGTATGATACCTATGCAGTGAAAGCATTCGAAGTAAATAGTATTGACTACCTATTAAAACCTATTCATCAGGAACGATTGTTAGAATCTATCCTGCGTTTTGAAAAACTAAATCAGCAACACGTCATGAAAAACGAAACAAGCGACTTATTGGATGTATTGTTGAGTTTGTCAAGTCCGGAAAAGAAATATAGGACTCGTTTCCTCATCTCCGGAACAAACCGTTTGTTTACGCTTCAGGTAACAGATATCGCCTATTTCCTATCGGAAAACAAAACGACATTGGCTGTAACCAAAAACAATCAGATGCATATCATCGATATTTCTTTAGATAAACTAAACAATCAGTTAAATCCGGATCATTTTTTCCGAGCAAACAGACAATTCATTTTGGGAATAGATGCTATCAAACGGGTAGAACCTTATTTTAACAGCAAAATGCTGGTTAGTGTTGTTCCAGCCTATAACGGACAAATCATTGTCAGCAAAGAAAAAGCTACCCAGCTCAAAATGTGGTTGAACTATTAATATCAGTATCGCATGCAAAACACATGCGATACTGACAAGTATATGGAATGTAATGAATCAAAACTATATCAGAATAACCGTTACACGAATCGGACCATGAGCGCCAAAAACCAATGCTTGTTCAATATCTGCTGTCTTTGATGGGCCAGACATGAATACTCCAAAAGAGTAATCAGCATTTGTGATCCGGCGATAAGCTTCATTCATGTTATTAACCAATTCCTGCCGGTCCAATAAGATAACCAGAGCATTGGAAATAAAATATACAGCCTTATACCGATATTGGCACGGCAACCAAACAGCAGCATTCTCAGCTACACCGAATTCTCCTTTTACAACAGCAACATCTGTTCCGTTCAATTCCCGGGGATCTTCCAGTTCATCCGGATTAAACGTAGCACACGTAATCTCATTTAAGTTAGAACCGATTCGCTGTGCTTCCGGATAGAAGCGCCGGATAACGGCATTCAGATCATCATCGGGTTGCATCACATAAGCTTCCCCTCCTGCTGCTTTCAGTACTTCTATAAAAGTCTTTAGTTTATCTTCGTAAACGATCGCATTCAATGACAGATCCGGCATGTCATACTGTTGCCGGGTATTGGCATGAATCCGTTTTAATATGTCTTCTTTACTGCTCATTTTACTTTGTTCTTTTTCCACAATTCATTAAACGACTCTTTTGCAAACGTAGGAAGTTCCCGACCTTTTCCCCAGGCATTAACAGCATTATATACCATAAAACGAGGCAGATGATTAACTAACGGAGCAAACTTCAACGCTGTATTAAACAGGGCAGGACGTTCCATTAAGTATTGCATACCGGCAGACATCAGTTTCTTCTGCTTATTGGCCCGTCCAATCCGATCCAAATCCTGCCTCCATTTATATATTTGCTCACCCAAATCTACCTTAGCAGGACATACATTCGAACAAGAAAGACATAATGAACAAGCCGAAACATTATCGGCATATTTCTCAGGATTACGCAACATGCCCAAATTGATACCAATAGGACCCGGTATAAAATATGTATATGAATAACCCCCACTACGACGATATACCGGACAGGTATTCATACATTCTCCACAACGGATACAATTCAATGTCTTCACATGATCAGGTTGGGCCAAAATCTCACTTCGTCCGTTATCCACAATGATGATATGGAATTCACAACCCTTAGGAGGCTTTCTGTAATGAGAGGTATAAGATGTGATTGGTTGCCCTGTACCGGAACGGGCCAACAAACGCGTGAAAACACCTAAAGCTTCCCGGTTGGGAACAATCTTTTCCATACCAAAAGTAGCAATATGAACCTTGGCAAACGAAGTTCCCATATCAGCGTTTCCTTCATTCGTGCAAACCACTATCTCTCCTGTAGAAGCAACTGCAAAATTAGCTCCTGTCATTGACACATCTGCATGTAAGAACTTTTCCCGTAAATGTTTTCGTGACGCATGCGTCAGATAAGTCGGATCAAAATTACCTTTTTCCGTACCTAATTTCTCTTCCATCATTTCTCCCACTTGCTGACGTTTGATATGAATAGCAGGAAGAACAATATGGCTTGGCTTTAAATCCATCAATTGAAGAATGCGTTCACCAAGATCACTTTCCACGACATCTATTCCTTTTGAAAATAGAAATGGATTCATTTCACATTCTTCAGTCAACATCGATTTACTCTTCACCAGATTCTTTGCCTGATGTTCTTTTAATATATCATACACGATCTGGTTGTGCTCTTCAGCGTCTTTCGCCCAATGGACAATAGCTCCGTTTGCTATCGCATTCTTTTCAAATTCCTGCAACAAAGTTTCCAGATGACTATTTGAATACATCTTAATAGCACTGGCCAAATCCCGTAACCTTTCCCATTCAGGCAATGATTTACTTTGTTTATCTCGTTTGGCACGAACCATCCATAATGTCTCATCATGCCATTTTTCTTGCGGGCGATTCTCTATGAATCGTGCTGCCGCTATTGAATGTTTCGTACTCATAATCCGGCTGCTAATATCTGAACAATATGAATAGTTTGTATAGGAAGATGTTCTCGCTTAATCACACCTTGCATGTGCATCAGACAGGAACTATCTGCTCCCGTAATATATTCGGCACCCGTGCTCATATGGTCCATCACTTTGTCATGCCCCATACAGACGGAAACTTCTGGTTCTTCTACCGAAAACATTCCTCCAAAACCACAGCATTCATCTACACGCTTTGGTTCAAAGATCTCAATACCTTTCACCAAAGAAAGTAAATTTCGTAACTTAGAATAATAAGGGATGTTCATCTCACTCGGCGAAGAGAGGTGCAATTCTCGTACTCCATGACAACTATTATGCAAACTTACCTTATGAGGAAAAACAGCCGGTAGACTTTCTGGTTTAACCACATCATGCAGGAACTCGCAGATATCGTAGATTTTCTTGCTATTTGCACAAACATGGCCCGCTTTCTCCAATATATGCGGATGATTTTCTTTGACAAATGCAACACAACTGGCCGATGGACCCACTACATAATCGTACGATTGAAAAAGATCTTCCATTCGAACAGCCAATCGGGTTGCCTCATTCTCAAATCCGGCATTAGCCATAGGCTGACCACAACAAGTCTGATCAAGCGGATAATCTACATCAACCCCTACTTGCTTCAACAACTTGAAAGCAGCCACTCCAACTTCCGGATATACCGCATTGATATAACACGGAATAAATAATCCAACTTTCATATATATGTTTCTAATTACGTAATCAAACAATGTTTGCCCGTACCCGACTTAAGGTTTCCGGAGTCATTAATAAATAGGAAGCAATATGCGACAACGGAGCTCGCTTCACTATCTCAGGTTGCTCACGCAACAAACGATTATAACGCTCATTGGCTGTTTCCATCCGAAACATATCCATCTTTACTTGGGATAATATCAATGAATTTTCCAATAACCCGCGATATAACACTTCAATCTCGTAGCATTCGGCTCCTAATGCCAGTACTTCATCATGCGGAAGACCATAAATAACCGTATTCTCCAAGGCCTCAACAATCAAGCGGCTTGGTACCTGACGTAAAAAACTTTCTATACAAATAAAAACGTCTCCTTCACAAGAAAAGTGTTCTGTAAACTCCTTCTTGTTCTTATAATAATATTGTCTGACAAGCCCTTTCTGAACGAAACCGATTTGTTTACAGACATCACCCTCATTCAAGAAATTCTGTCCTTTTTTTATCTCTGTCCTAACCAAAATGGAAGCCAGCTTTTCTAAAGCCTCCTTACTGATGGACACTGTCTGCCTTGACAATTCCAGAGCTACATTTAATGAATCTTCCATCCCACTACTTTTAACTAATCCAAACGCAAAGATACATAATCATCACGATGAATGTATAGCGAGTAACCCAGATTCTTTTTAACGATTAAATTAATTTTTCTTCAATCGTTTTTTATTGGTTGAAGCAGATTCCTAATCAGTAAATATGTTAACTTTGTTGTTATGTTTAAAACGTAATACATCAATTCAAAAATTGAGTTTTTCCATGAAAAAAGAACTGTTAACGACTCTTTGTTTAGCATTTGCTACACAAAGTCCGCTTTTTGCCCAAGAAGACGCTCCCAAGTGGATGCGTTGGAGTGCGATTTCACCCGACGGAAAAAACATTGCCTTTTCGGCCTATGGAGATATCTATCTTGTTCCTGTATCCGGAGGAAAAGCACAAGCAATCACTTCCAATACCGCGTATGATTATGCACCAGTCTGGAGTCCTGACAGCAAACATATCGCATTTGCCAGTGCACGTGAAGGTAGCCTGGATGTATATATCTCATCGCTGGAAGGCGGATCACCCAAACGACTAACAACCCATTCCGGAAAAGAAGTTCCGGTAGCTTTTTTAGATAACGAACATGTTTTATTCTCAACATTCCAGACTCCTACAACCGAGAATATTCAGTTCCCCAGTAGTCTCTTTTCTCAACTATACCAAGTCAGTATAACTGGAGGACGACCCAAACGTTTCTCTGACTGGACGTTGTCGAATCCTAGCATCGGACAAAAAGGAATTCTTTTCGATGATATCAAGGGATATGAAGACAATTGGCGCAAGCATCATACATCAAGTATGGCACGCGACATCTGGTGGTTTGATGGATCGACCTATAAGAAGATGACCGATTTTAAAGGCGAAGACCGTAATGCTGTCTGGAACTCTGATGAATCCGGTTATTATTATCTGAGCGAACAAGATGGTACATTCAATGTCTATTACCGTTCGTTGGATAATCAGGAAAACAAACAGCTGACTTTCTATAAAGATAATCCGGTCCGCTTCCTATCGGCTTCTGATAACGGCAAATTATGTTATAGTTACGGTGGAGAACTTTATACACTCATTCCCGGACAAGAGCCAACTAAAGTAAAAGTGGAAATCATACGGGATGACATGCAACGGGAAATCATACGGAATCTGCGGACTTCAGGTGCGTCGGAAGTATCCGTTTCTCCTGAAAATAAAGAAATAGCCTTTATCATGGGAGGTGACGTCTATGTTACTTCTATTGATTATAAGACAACCCGACAGATCACAGATACACCGGAACGTGAACGGACTGTCGATTTTGCTCCTGACGGCAGATCTTTGGTATATGCCTCTGAACGTAATGGGAAATGGCAAATCTTCCAAACGTCTTTAACCAATAAAGATGACAAGAACTTTACTTACGCTAAAGAATGGAAGGAAGAACGCCTTACTGACGGTACTTATACAGCCTTTCAACCACAATATAATCCGCAAGGTAAAGAAGTAGCTTTCTTGAAGAACCGAACCGAAATTTGTGTTCTTAACCTAAAATCCAAGAAAGTCCATACAGCGATGGATGGCAAATATCAGTATTCGTATGTAGATGGCGACCAGGATTATTCTTGGAGTCCCGATGGGAATTGGATCTTGACGGAATACATTGGCGTTGGTGGATGGAACAATAAGGACATCGCATTGGTAAAGGCCGATGGTTCGGGAGAAATCCATAATCTGACCAACAGTGGTTACAGCGAAGGTTCTCCCCAATGGGTACTCGATGGAAAGGCTATGATTTTCCAGAGCGACAGGGCCGGCTATCGGAGTCATGGTTCTTGGGGAGCTGAAAGCGATGCTTACATTATGTTCTTCGATCAGGAAGCTTACGACCGTTTCCGTATGAGTAAAGAAGAAATTGCTTTAGCCGACGAAGACGGCAAGAAGAAAAAGAATGAAGATGATTCCGATAAGAAAGACAAAGAAAAAGAGAAGGAAAAGAAGATCAAAGACCTGAAATTCGATCTGTCTGATCTGGAATACCGGACCATACGTCTGACGCCCTATTCTACAAATTTAGGTAGTACGGTGCTGAGCAAAGACGGTACCAAACTGTATTATATTGCTCCACATGCAGGAAGTCCGGCTCTTTGGATGCAAGATCTGAAAGAATACCGCAACGAACTTAAAATGCCGGGAATTGGATGGGGCAGCTTGGATGTAGATGATGATATTAAATATGCTTATCTGGCCTCCGGAGGTGCGATCCAGAAATTAGACATTGAAAACGGACGTCTTAGCGACATTGCTTTTGAAGCCTTTTACACAGATCGTCCACAAGAACTGAGAGCTTATCTGTTTGACCATATTTGGAATCAGACAAAAGAGAAGCTATACGATCCAAACATGAATGGCGCAGATTGGGACAAGCTTTATACGACCTATTCTGCTTATCTGCCTTACATCAATAATAATTATGACTTTGCAGAGATGGCCAGTGAAATGCTGGGCGAACTGAACGTTTCGCATACCGGATGCCGCTTCGGTGGAACAGGAAGTACGTTGGCTACGGCCTCACTGGGAGTTTTCTTCGATGAAACTTACGAAGGAGACGGACTCAAAATCAAGGAAATCATGAAAGGAAGTCCGCTTGAGACCAGCAAAAAAGAAATCGAACCCGGTTATATCATCAAAGCAATCGACGGACAGGAAATCAAAGCAGGACAGGATTATTATCCTTTGCTCGACGGAAAGGCCGGACGTTACACCCGACTGGCCATCAGCAAAAAGGGAAAAGAATTTGACATAACAATCAAACCAATCTCACAAGGAACGGAAAACGGATTGTTATATAAACGCTGGATTGAAAGGAACCGTCAAATCGTCGATAAGTTATCCAACAACAGAATAGCCTACGTCCATATAAAGGCGATGGATGCGGCTTCTTTCCAAACACTGTATAAAGAATTGATGAGTGATGAAAACCGGAACAAAGAAGCGGTTATAGTAGATACCCGTCATAACGGCGGCGGATGGCTACATGGCGACATTTGTGTCTTGTTAAGCGGAAAACGGGTTATGCAGTTCAAACCCCGCGGACAGTTCATCGGTAACGATCCGTTCGACCGGTGGGTTAAACCGTCGTGTATGCTCGTTTGCGAAGACAACTATTCCAATGCGCACGGAACGCCTTGGTATTATAAAGAGTTAGGATTAGGTCAACTGATCGGTGCGCCTGTGCCGGGAACAATGACAGCAGTTTGGTGGGAAGGCTTGGAAGGCGGTATGGTATTCGGTATTCCTCAGGTCGGAGCATACGACAATAACGGTGAAGTACTGGAAAACCAAGAGTTAAAACCGGATATTGAAATATACAACAACCCAGCCGATGTCCTGACAGGTAAGGACAGTCAGTTGGAACGTGCCGTTCAGGAAATCCTGAAAACAGTTAGACAACAATAAAGTTTCTGTTTAACAAAGACTTAATAAAGGCAAGAAAATACGCCGGCTTTTGATGAAAAGCCGGCGTATTTCAAAGCAAAAGTAACGAGAAATAAATTTAATCCTCACGAGAATCATTTTCAACTCTCATGAGTTTCATTTTTGGTAACCTTCTACTATTGATCAAACAGACAGATGAAAAATTGAATAGGCTTGAATTTTTTATTATCAAAAGAAAAAGTATCTTTGTCTTAACTTGAAAAACGATTAGCGACCTATTATCAGATTCATCTGATAAACTGTATTTTACTAACATCATGAAAAATATATTCTGGTTTATATTGATATTAATACTCGTTTGTTGCTACATTGGCTTTATCTATCTTTCGATAAGAAATACCTGGAAAGCCAAACAAGAGAGTTATCGCTTCCTGCGGGAAGCATGGTTAAATCTGGTCAATCTGCTTCCATATTTGGAAGCAGCCATCATCCGATATGATTTATCCAAACAAATTTCATTTCCTAAAATCGAGCCATGTTTCCAAACTCCTATGGATGAAACCTTGATGGAACAAAAATTAACGGAGTATTTAACCCTACAAAAAACAGTTCACAAACTACAACAAACCATCACCCAACATCCGGTTCTACAGCAAGCCCAGTCGCTTAAAGATCTGCAAGGCGATCTGGAAAAATCTTTCAATGAATTGGATAAAAACTGGTATATCTACCGATGTGCCGCAGATAGATACACACAAATAACGTCTTGCCGCTTGGGTAGGATCTTACAACAAATTGTGGAAAAACAGGAATAATTTATGTGAATCTTTTGCAAATACCCATAAAAAACTTATTTTTGTAAAGAATCTGTTAATTAAACAGGCATAAATCTGACAATAAAAGCAGGAAAGGAAACTTCATGGAAAAACGTTTTTTAGGATTGATCGAGAAGAGTGTAAAAGCCCACTGGAATCTGCCAGCTTTTACAGATATGGAAGGTCCTACCCTTTCATATAGCGATGTGGCCCGGCGCATGGAAGAACTTCATATTTTATTCCGCTGCGCTGAAATACAACCGGGTGACAAAATAGCAATTTTAGGCAGAAATTCTTCGAACTGGGCCATCAGTTTCTTTGGAACCCTGACGTATGGAGCCGTAGCAGTTCCCATCCTTCATGAATTCAAATCAGACAACATTCATTTGATTCTAAATCATTCCGAATCCAAAGTACTCATTGTTTCAGCATCCAACTGGGCGCAACTCGACGAGAAAGAGTTTCCTCAGATTCGTCTGATCATCCAATTAGATGACTTCAGTTTGATCAAATCGGATCAACCGGCAGTAAAAGATGCCATCAACCAGCTACCGCAGTTATTCGAACAAAAATATCCGTCGTTCACTCCCGAATCGATTCATTACTATGAAGAGAATCCGGAAGACTTATGCTTGTTGAATTACACTTCGGGAACCACCAGCTCCTCTAAAGGCGTCATGCTCCCCTATCGCAGTCTGTGGAGTAATACCCAATTTGCGGCCGACAACCTTCCGTTTATCCATGCGGGAGATAACATTGTCTGCATCCTTCCGATGGCACATATGTACGGATTGGCCTTCGAGGTACTCAATTCGGTCAATAAAGGTTGTCACATTCATTTCATTACACGAATGCCCAGCCCGCAAGTGATCGGAAAAGCCTTTGCCACCTGTCGCCCACGATTGATCCTGGCAGTACCGATCATCATCGAAAAGATTGTGCGAACCCGCATCTTCCCGATCATCGAGAAGCCTTTGATGAAAGTTTTGCTCAACCTGCCGGTGATCAATACAATTGTACGAAAAAAGATAGCCAATCAGCTTAATCAGGCTTTCGGTGGTAATTTCGAAGAAATCGTAATAGGCGGTGCTCCTCTCAATAAAGAGGTAGAACAGTTTCTTCGTTCCATCCGTTTCCGTTACACGGTAGGTTATGGGATGACTGAATGCGGACCGCTTGTCGCGTATGCTCAATGGGATATCTTCAAGCCAACCTCTGTAGGTAAAATTGTAGACCGCATGGAAGTGCGCATCGACTCTTCTGATCCACAGCATCAGGTTGGAGAAATTCTGGTACGAGGAAGCAATAATATGTTGGGATATTACAAGAATCCTCAACTCACAGCTACAGTGATGATGCCCGACGGCTGGATGCGGACAGGCGACTTGGGTACAATGGATGCAGACGGTTTTCTCTATATCCGCGGACGAAGCAAGACGATGTTGCTTGGACCGAACGGACAGAACATCTATCCAGAAGAGATCGAAGCCAAGTTGAACAACTTACCTCTCGTTGTAGAATCATTGATTATTTCAGACAATAAGAAGTTAACGGCTTTGATTTACCCGGACTGGGACCAGATAAAGAAGTTGGGACTAACCACCAAAGCACTGAACGAACAAATGATGCAAAACCTGAAACAATTGAACCGGAGCATTCCTGGCTATTGTAAAGTAGCACTTTATGAGTTGAGGGAACATGAATTTGAGAAAACTCCTAAAAAGAGCATTAAGCGTTTCTTATATCAGCCCGAACTCTAAGTTCTGATTCTTTTCCGGAAAAGAAATCGGCAGGCAAAAGAACAACTGCCCGACAAATACGTTACTTTTGCGGACAAAATCAGACGATTCTTTATGGAACAAGAAAACAAATATGCTTTATTCTTACACGATATCGCCCGATTCATTCCGGGCGATCGTATTTATACAGACGAATTACGCCGTCTGGCATGGGGAACGGATGCCGGTTTCTATCGGTTTATTCCACAAATTGTTATTCGCTCTAACTCTGAAGAAGAAGTCTCCATGCTGTTGAAAGCAACAGACAAATATCAATTGCCTGTTACATTCCGAGCAGCCGGAACAAGCCTTTCCGGACAAGCAATCAGTGACTCTATCCTGATCGTTGCAGGAAAACATTGGGAACAATATGAAGTTTTAGAGGAAGGAAAGGCCGTCCGTCTCCAACCTGGAATCATCGGACAACGAGTCAATGAAATTCTAAAGCCTTACGGACAAAAATTTGCTCCTGATCCGGCTTCCGTAAAAAGTGCTATGGTTGGCGGTATTGTAATGAACAATGCTTCTGGAATGAATTGTGGGACTCATGCCAATAGTGACAAAGTTTTGCGTTCTGTCCGAATGGTTTTGGCAGATGGTACCCGTCTTGACACAGGAAATCCAGAAAGCCGTCGTGCCTTCCAGGAAAAAAGACCAGACTTTATCCGCCGAATAGAAGAACTTCGTGACCAAGTAAGAGCAAATAAGTCACTGGCAGAACGAATCCGTTATAAATATGCTATTAAGAATGTAACGGGATTAAATATTCTGCCATTTATCCGCTTTGATGATCCATTTGACATCATTGCCCATCTATTGGTAGGTTCAGAAGGAACACTTGCATTCCTTTCAGAAGTAACCATGACAACCGAATATGATTATCCTTGCAAAGCCAGTGCCATGCTTTATTTCAGTGATATCAAGGAAGCATGCCGGGCTGTCGTCGCCATGAAAAAGCTTACGAATGAACAAGGGAACTGGATTGTCAAAGGAGCAGAACTGCTTGACAAAAAATCACTTGCATCCGTTAATGATACAACGGGTGAAAACTTGACTGCAGTCCTCACCGAAACAAAGGCACATACCCCTGAAGAACTTCAGCAATATATCCGGCAAATCGAGGCTTGTCTCCAGGAATTTAACACATACACACCCGTTCACTTTACAGATAAGCCCGAAGAATATTCTCGCTATTGGGCTATCCGTTCCGGCATTTTCCCGTCGGTTGGAGGAACACGTAAATTAGGAACAACCTGTCTGATCGAAGACGTAGCCTTCCATATTGAAGACTTGCCTGAAGCAACTGCTGAACTTCAAGCCCTACTGGCTCGTCACGGATACGAAGACGCCTGCATCTATGGCCATGCACTTGAAGGGAACTATCATTTTATTCTGAACCAGTCTTTTCATACCGACGAAGAAGTAAAACGGTACGAAGATCTGATGAATGATGTCAAAACGCTGGTAGTAGATAAATATGACGGTTCGCTGAAAGCAGAACATGGAACAGGACGTAACATGGCTCCTTTTGTCCGTTACGAATGGGGCGATGACGCCTTTGAATTGATGAAATCTATCAAACAATTATTTGATCCCAAGAATCTGTTGAATCCGGGAGTAATCTTTAACGATGACCCCAAATGCCATATCAAGCATTTCAAGCCTCTACCATTGACAAATCCGAAAGTAGATCGTTGTATTGAATGCGGTTTCTGCGAAGTAAATTGTCTTACCTGCGGATTTGCCTTATCCAGTCGTCAGCGTATCGTCATTCAACGAGAAATATCCCGTTTACGCCAAAGCGGAGACGACCCACAGCGCCTTGCCACGCTGCTCAAAGAATATAAATATTGGGGAAATCAAACCTGTGCCGGAGACGGATTATGCTCTATATCATGCCCGATGCATATCAATACCGGAGAGTTAACACACGATATCCGCCAAGCTGAGTTACCCAAGGGAAGTAAAGGTTATCAATTGGGTGATTTTGCCGCCCGTCACTTTGCGGGAATCAAGAATTCTCTTCGGCCAGTACTGACTCTTGCCGATACGGCTCACGCTATTATGGGAACAACGCTTATGACAAGCTTGACTCGTGGCATGCATCAGACATTAGGTATTCCTTTATGGACACCAGCCATGCCCAAAGCCTATCGCATTCACAAGCAGCTCCGAAGCCATATAACAGCCAAACCGGACAAAGTAGTTTACTTCCCCAGCTGTATTAACCAGACAATGGGATTAGCCCGTAAATCACCTGAAGAGATGGCACTTGTCGACAAAATGGTTTCTCTTCTCCAAAAAGGTGGATTTGAAGTAATCTTCCCTGATAATATGGACAAATTATGTTGTGGTACAATTTGGGAAAGTAAAGGAATGATGGATATAGCCGACCGTAAATCCAAAGAGTTGGAAGAGGCTCTTTGGAAAGCCAGTGAGGAAGGACTTTATCCTGTTCTCTGTGATCAAAGTCCATGCCTGCATCGTATGCGCGAAACTATCAAGAAGATGAAACTCTATGAACCGGCAGAATTCATTTATACCTTCTTGCGTGACCGACTGATATTTACACCGACGGATGAACCAGTCGCTATACACATTACCTGTTCCATGAGACGTATGGGATTAGCAGATACCATCATTAATCTGGCCAAATTATGTTCCAAAAATGTATTCGTTCCCGAAGAAATAGGTTGTTGCGGTTTTGCCGGTGATCGTGGTTTCACACATCCCGAAGTCAATGCCTATGCTCTCCGCAAACTACGTCCTCAACTCAAAGAAAAAGGTATTCAACGTGGGTATTCCAACAGTCGGACCTGCGAAATTGGACTGACTACCAACTCTGGTATACCTTATGTTTCGATTGCATATTTGGTAGATCGGTGTACACGTCCGAAGTAATAATATAGGTAAGACATCAAAAATAGAATTTTCCGAAAGACGTCTCTCTGTTGGATCTTTTTTAGATGATAACAGTGACGTCTTTATTTTTACTTGTCTCTTCCTTATTGGGTTGTAATTAATCGCTAAAGAATTTCTCCAATTTAATAAAATTTATTTTTGGTTCTTGTTTTTATATGGATAAATTGAAAACATAAGGACAATAATCACTCGTTTTCAGTAAATCGAGTAAAACCACTAAAGACTTTCATTAAAAAAATGCATATCTTTGTATGTTAAATTCCGAATAGGCAGATGATTTAGGTTACACGATTTAAGATTTTAATATATGTCTGACAAAAATTCACCGTTGATATTAGGAACAGAGCCAATTGGCAAGCTATTGACACAATATGCCATTCCGGCAATCATTGCCATGACGGCATCTTCATTGTATAACATGGCTGATAGTATTTTCATTGGCCACGGAGTAGGTGCGATGGGTATCGCCGGTCTCGCATTAACTTTCCCATTAATGAATTTGGCTGCGGCATTCGGTTCGTTGGTCGGTGTGGGAGCTTCCACGTTAGTATCTGTCAAACTGGGACAAAAAGACTACGAAGGTGCCAACAACGTGTTGGGAAATGTCTTCATGCTGAATCTGATTATGGGTGTGGCCTTCTCGGTAGTATTCCTGTTATTCCTCGATCCGGTTCTCTACTTCTTCGGGGCAAGCGAACAAACAATCTCTTATGCCCGTGACTATATGCGGATCATCTTATATGGTAACGTGATCACCCATATGTATTTGGGGTTAAACTCCGTTTTGCGCTCGTCTGGTTATCCCAAGATGGCAATGTTTGCCACGTTACTATCAGTAGTAGTCAATTGCTTGCTCAATCCGTTATTCATCTTTGTGCTCGACTGGGGTATCAAAGGGGCAGCATGGGCAACGGTCTTCTCGCAGTTGATTTCCTTGATCGGACAATTCATTCACTTCTCGCGCCCCACGCAGCTGCTGCATTTCCACAAAGGAATCTACAAGCTGCATAAAGAGCTGGTAGACGCGATCATCTCCATCGGGATGTCGCCCTTCCTGATGAACCTCTGCTCGTGCCTCATCGTCCTATTGATTAACTGGGGACTGAAAGAGCACGGCGGCGACATGGCGATCGGGGCCTACGGCATCGTGAACCGCATCGTCTTCCTCTTCATCATGATCATCATGGGTTTCAACCAGGGAATGCAGCCGATCGCAGGATATAACTTCGGCGCCCGGCAATTCCACCGCGTTATCGACGTGACGAAACTGACGACGAAATGGGGTATTGGTGTCGCGACCTTCGGTTTCCTGACCTGCCAGTTCTTCCCGGAATTCATCGTAGGCTTCTTCACGACCGACGAAGAGCTGACCCATGCCGCTGTTTATGGGTTACATATAGTCTTCGCCGTCTTCCCGATTGTAGGATTCCAGATGGTCTCGACCAACTTCTTCCTGTCAGTCGGCCTGTCCAAAATGGCTATTTTCCTTTCGTTGACCCGGCAGATGTTATTTTTAGTACCCTGTTTGATTGTTTTACCAAGAATTTGGGGTACATTTGGGGTGTGGGTAAGTATCCCTATCGCCGACCTGACGGCAACGATCGTAACGGCCATTGTCTTAATCCGTCAGTTCCGGAAATTCCGGCAACAACAAGCTGAGGCAGTTGGATAGAGATGCTTTCTGGTAGAAATTCGTTTAATCATTTAATATTTCATTCTTATGTTAATACCAAAACGTGTGGGTAAAGTGCTCGGCGGGACATTGCTGGTTGGTTCCGTGCTCTTTACATCCTGTAATCAAACAGTCGAAACACAAATTCAGTTAATACCAGAGCCGTTCGAGATGACTCAGTCGGATGGCATGCTTAAAATTGATCAGGCAATGCTCGTGGGAGCCGGTTCGGCTTCCAACAAAGTGAACTTCCGTGTCGACCCGAATGCCACGGATATTCCGGACGAAGGATACCAACTGGAAATCGACGGAGCCGGTGTCCGCCTGGTAGCGAAGACGGAAACCGGTTTGTTCTACGGGAAGCAAACCCTCTTGCAGCTGTTAACCCCCAACGGACTGCCGTATGTGAAGATCAACGACCATCCTCGTTTCCCCTATCGCGGTCTGCATCTCGACGTGTCCCGTCATTTCTTCGACAAAGAAGAAGTCAAGAAGCTGATGAACGTCATGTCGTACTACAAACTGAACACCCTGCATCTTCATTTGACCGATGCCGGCGGTTGGCGTCTGCAGATCGACAAATATCCGAAACTGACACAAGAAGGAGCCTTCCGTACCCAATCCGACTGGCGTGAATGGTGGGATAACGGCAAAGACCGCCAGTACCTGAAAGAAGGAACGGAAGGAGCCTATGGCGGCTACTATACAAAAGATGACATCCGTGACATGCTGGCATACGCGGCCGAAAAACATATCACCATCATTCCGGAAATCGAATTCCCGGCTCATTCGGATGAAGTCTTTGTGGCTTATCCCGAATTATGCTGCGCAGGGAAGTCGCATACCGGTGGAGATTTCTGTATCGGCAATCCGAAAACATTCGAATTCATGGAGAATGTCCTGACCGAAGTGATCGATCTCTTCCCTTCCGAATACATACACATCGGCGGCGACGAGGCTGCTAAGAATACATGGAAGACCTGTCCGAAATGCCAGGCGTTGATGAAGAAAGAGAAACTCGCCAATGTCGATGAGTTGCAAAGCTACATGATCCGCAAAGCAGAAGAGTTCTTAAATTCTAAGGGTCGCCACCTGATTGGTTGGGACGAAATCCTGGAAGGCGGACTAGCCCCCGAAGCGACTGTCATGTCATGGCGTGGTGAAGCGGCGGGATTCAAATCAGCCCGCATGGGACACGATGTGATCATGACGCCGGGCAACTACATGTATTTCGACTTTTACCAGGCAGATCCCCGGTATCAACCGGTTGCCATCGGCGGATATACTCCGATCCGGAAAGTATATAGCTACAATCCAATCCCTCAGGATTCGCTGACAGCCGAAGAAGCCAAGCACTTTCTGGGTGTACAAGCGAATACATGGACCGAATACATTCCAACTCCAGAGCATTTGGAATATATGATGTTCCCACGTGCCCTTGCCGTAGCAGAAATAGGTTGGACCCCGCAGGAGAAACGGGATTGGCAGGATTTCAAACCACGTGTCAACGCACACATCCCCGTCTTGCAACGGATGGGATTAAACCCGTTCCCGCTTTCCAACGAACTGGAATTTGACATGGTAGTAGATACCCTCCAAAAAGAGATCCGCGTCACAATGGATGCCGAGAAATATCCGGCAGAAATCCGCTATACAACCGATGGCTCTACCCCGACAGCTTCCTCTCCTATCTATCAGGAACCAATTGTTGTCAAAGATTCAGCCAGAATCGTGGCAGGTATCTTCGTAAACGGTCAGTTGCAAGATCGGGTTTCTGAGCAGCGCGTTGACTACCATAAAGGGATCGGGAAAAATATCCGCTTCAACAGTCGCCTGTATCCGGGCTATATGGCCGGAGGTATGAATGCTATTATTGATGGTTATCGAGGAGGCCTGACGTATCTCGATCAGCGCTGGCAAGGCTACACAGACAATCTGGATTGTATCATCGACCTGGGAGAAGTCATGGACCTGCATCAAGTATCTTCGAAATGGATGCAACTGAAAGGCCCTTGGGTATTCCAGCCCGAACAGGTAGAAATCCTGACCTCCGAAGACGGGAAGAACTTTACCTCACAAGGCGTTATCCCGACTACCGTATCCCGCGAAAACCCGGATCTGATTTTCCAGGAATATACATTCAACGGGAACTGGAAAGCTCGTTACCTGCAAGTAAAAGCAAAGAACAGCCCGAAAGGCGGATTCATTTTCGTAGATGAAGTTGTCATCTGGTAATAAATAAGTATCAATTCTAAACACAAATAAACAGACAAACATGAAAAAACAATTATTGACGCTCTTGTTGTGCGGCGGAAGTTTCGCCTTTGCACAACAGCCTGTCGATTATGTCAATCCTTTTATCGGAACAAGCAATTTCGGAACAACTAATCCCGGAGCTGTCTGTCCCCAAGGAATGATGAGTGTGACACCTTTCAATGTCATGGGATCTGAAACCAACGAATTTGATAAAGACAGTCGGTGGTGGTCAACGCCCTATACATCCGACAATGACTTCTTCACCGGTTATGCCCATGTCAATCTGAGCGGTGTTGGTTGCCCTGAATTAGGAGGCTTATTACTGATGCCGACTTCCGGAGATCTGAAAGTAGATTACCATGAATATGGTAGTCATTATAAAAAAGAAGTGGCTCATCCGGGATATTACAGTAATATGCTGACTAAATATAATATTAAGACGGAAGTCACAGCTACACCTCGTACCGGATTAAGCCGTTTCACCTTCCCGAAAGGACAAGGAAATATCTTGCTAAACTTAGGAGAAGGTCTGACTAACGAAACCGGTGCAACCGTCCGCTTTGTAAGCGATACAGAAATCGAAGGAAGCAAGCTGATGGGAACATTCTGTTATAATCCGCAAGCTGTCTTTCCGATTTATTTCGTGATGCAAGTAAACAAGGCTCCGAAGGAAAAAGGATACTGGAAAAAGCAACGCGAGATGAAAGGCGTAGAGGCTCAGTGGGACGCTGATGCAGGTAAATACAAACTATACACGAAATATACCCGCGAAATCAGTGGCGACGACGTAGGTGTCTGGTTTAAATACGATGTAGCCGAACAGGAACAGATCGAAGTAAAGATCGGTGTTTCATTCGTCAGTATCGAGAATGCCCGTGAGAATCTGAAAGCCGAACAACCCGGTTTCGAGTTCGATAAAATTGCTTCTGCTGCCCGCGACAAGTGGAATGATGATTTATCACGCATTACGGTAGAAGGCGGTACGAAGGATGAAAAGACAATCTTCTACACTGGTCTGTATCATTTGCTGATCCATCCGAATATTTTACAGGACGTCAACGGTGAATATCCGAAGATGGAGAGCTTGGAAGTGGGTAAGACAAGTGGTAACCGTTACACGGTATTCTCGTTATGGGATACTTACCGTAATGTTAGTTCGTTGATGACGTTGCTTTACCCCGATCGCCAGTTGGATATTATCCAGACCATGATTGATATGTACAAGGAAAACGGATGGTTACCGAAATGGGAACTTTACGGCCGAGAAACATTCACCATGGAAGGTGACCCTTCTATCCCTTATATCGTAGATGCCTGGATGAAAGGCTTACGTGATTTCGACACCACAACAGCCTACGAGGCTATGCGTAAGGGAGCGACAACTCCAGGCGAATTTAATTTGCTTCGTCCGGATGCCAATGATTATTTCTCATTAGGTTATGTTCCTTTACGTGAACAATATGATAATTCCGTTTCCCACGCTTTGGAATATTATCTGGCCGACTGGAACCTCAGTCAGTTTGCAGAAGCTTTGGGGAAGAAAGAAGATGCGAAATTGTTCTATGATCGCTCAATGGGTTACAAACATTACTATTGCAAAGATTTCGGTACATTACGTCCGATTTTGCCCGATGGTAAATTCTATGAGCCTTTTGATCCGAAACAAGGTGAAAACTTTGAGCCAAGTCCGGGATTCCACGAAGGAAATGCTTGGAATTATACCTTCTATGTACCGCACGACATCAAAGGATTGGCCAAACTGATGGGTGGAAACAAGAAGTTTGTCAACAAATTACAAGGCGTATTCGACGATGGTAATTATGATCCGGCCAACGAACCCGATATCGCTTATCCGTATTTGTTCAGTTATTTCAAGGGAGAGGAATGGCGTACCCAGAAAGAAGTACATAAGATCCTGAAGAGTGGCTATCACAATGCTCCGAACGGTGTTCCTGGAAACGAAGACGCCGGAACCATGTCTACATGGGCTATCTTCTCGATGATGGGATTTTATCCGGCATGTCCGGGTGATGCTGATTATGTACTGACATCACCGGTGTTCGATAAGATCACGATTCATCTCGACAAGAAATATTATCCGGCAGGAGATTTGGTAATCGAAGCTTCACACGCTACACCTGAATCCATCTACATCCAGTCGATTCAGGCAGGTGACAAGAAGTTAAAAGGTTATACCATCTCTCATCAAGATCTGGTAAAAGCTGGAACTCTGAAGTTCACATTAGGCGATCAACCTAAGAAATAAAAAAAGAATCATTTCCATTCATACTTGTTTTCTTTCATGAATACGAGCATGAGTGGAAATGATTCTCGTCTATTTTCATTTTGATTCCCGTTAGTTTCAAAAATGATTCTCTGGAGTTTTTATTGCTAAGTTTTAAACCTGTTTTTACTCTTCTATCTGAGAAAACTATTCATCATCCTTTTTTCCCATTTTGTTCTCGATAATAAATGCCAAGATCAATCCTAAACCACCGCACAACAAAACCGAAGCTCCATACGCCATAGAAATCATCTGCCAGTCGCCTTCGAAATTCACACACACAAACGTATGGAAAATGAAACCAATCAATAATCCTAAGCCTAAGCCAGCCATCAGACATCCGATTTTCAAAGCGCTGAAGGATATCCGTTTTTGAGCAAAACTTGGTAACTGAAGTTTCCCGTCCAACACAGCCCAATCTACTTTCTCCGATAATTTCTCAATAATCATCAGACGTTCTTTCTTATGAACGAACAATTCAAACAAACTGTAAATTCCGTAACAAATAATTCCGACAACCAGCGGAATAGAAATAAAATCCATCATAATCGTTTCTGTTATTTTTATGTTATTAATACCTTTGTTTTCCGAAGCTTCTGTAATATGGACGCAAGAGAAACGGAATGGTTACAACTTTCAGGCAATTTTTTTTGGGGTAGCCGCCCTTTGCAAACTTATTTTTGCCAGTCAGAAACTTTCCACCCTGCCGAGGGAAAACTTCTTTCCCTATTATATATTCTTTAGTTCACGCCGTGGATTACTTAGTTCACGCCGTGGTTTAAGTAGTTCACGGCGTGGTTTACTTAGTTCACGTCGTGAACTAAAGAATTACATATAGGGTCAGAAAGTTTGAATCTAGGGTTACAGACTTTACATCCGGGGGAAAAAGCGGTGTCCCGTTCAAATTATTCGATAAAGTCATGTAACCTTTCCGGCAAGCCTGCGTCAATCATTATGAAATGGAAGGATTATCGGATACATATTATATCAACCGGATTCTGGCAGGCGACACCAGCTGTTTCGCCTGTCTGTTGGATAAATACAGCCAACCGTTGTTTGCTTTGATCTTTCGGATTGTACAAAACCGGGAAGATGCAGAGGAACTGACGGAAGATGTATTTATCAAGGCATTCCGTCAATTGGAATCTTTCCGCGGAGAAGGCAATTTTGCCAATTGGCTGTACCGGATTGCTTACAACATGGCCATATCGGCTGTCCGAAAAAAGAAGATGGAATATTTATCAATAGAAGATTCGCAGCTGACGAATGTATCCGAAGAGGAAGTGCAGGAAGCATTAGGTTCATACGGAACAGCCCAACAGCTGGAATGGCTGGACCGGGCTTTGGCCCAACTTCCCCCAGATGACCGGGCATTAATCCTCTTATTCTATATCGAAGAGAAAAGTCTGGATGACTTGACAGGTATTACAGGCTTGTCGTTGTCTAATCTGAAAGTGAAGTTACACCGCATACGGAAGAAACTGTATGTACTGCTAACTGAAGAAGAAAAGAATCAGGATGTTATTCACAAGAAGTAAAGAATCATGGAAAAAGAAACAAATAGAATACAAGAAGACCGTTTGAAATCATTGTTCAAACAAATGCCGGCAGTATCACTCTCGGAAGGATTCCGGTCGCAAATGATGCAACGTATCGAAAAAGAAGCGGTACGTAAGCGTAAGCGACAGGCTTGGCTGGAATGGAGTATGCTGATTCTCTCTTCGACAATCATGATTGTTGCAGCCGTTTTAGGGCTGAAAGAATTGGATATACCCGTTATCCGATGGCCACAAATAGATACTTCTTTGCTCTTTATTTATACCTATATAGGATGTATCGCTCTTTTCCTGTTGTGGCTCGACTATCGATTTAGACGCTGGTATGATAAAAAGCATGGGACGAAAGAGAAATAACCGGACAAAAATCCCTATTTTTGGACCATAAATCCCAATAAGCTTATGAACAAGAAACTGATAAAAAATGTCCGTATCATCAATGAAGGGCGGAGTTATCAAGGTGCAGTACTGATCAACGGCGAAATGATTGAAGCCGTGTACGAAGGAGAAGTTCCTTCTGAAATCATAGCTGAAGCCAAAGAGGTCGTGGATGGCCAGGGCAAATGGTTATTGCCAGGTTGTATCGATGATCAGGTTCATTTCCGTGAACCAGGACTAACACACAAAGCTGATATTTATTCTGAAAGTCGGGCTGCCGTGGCAGGTGGTGTCACCTCGTTTATGGATATGCCAAACACCAAACCGCAGACAACAACACTCGAAAACCTGGAATGGAAGTTCAATCGGGCAGCCGAAACATCCGTAGCCAATTATTCTTTCTTCTTTGGAGGAACAAACGATAATATGGAAGATATTCGTCGTCTGGATCGTTCCCGTGTTCCGGGATTAAAGTTATTCTTAGGCTCATCGACAGGAAATATGTTGGTAGATAAGAAAGATGCGCTCGAAAGAATCTTTAGTGAAAGTGATCTGTTGATAGCGGTCCATGCCGAAAAAGAAGAAATTATCAAAAGGAACATCGCTTACTACACCCAACAGTATGGTGAAGATCTGGATATTTCCTTCCACAGTAAAATTCGTAGTGAAGAAGCTTGTTATGCCTCCTCTTCGGAAGCTGTCGAACTGGCTACCCGGTTAGGAACGCGTTTGCATATCCTTCATCTGTCAACAGCCAAGGAAACTACTCTACTGGATAATAAGCTTCCTTTGAAGGATAAGAAAATTACCGGAGAAGTTTGTGTACATCATCTGTGGTTCCATGACGGAGACTATGCTTTGTTCGGTAACCGGATCAAATGGAATCCTTCTATCAAAACGCTGGCAGATCGGACAGCCTTGCGTGAAGCCGTTAATAATGACAAAATAGATATCATTGCCACCGACCACGCTCCTCACCTGCTTTCCGAGAAAGAAGGCTCTTGTCTGAAAGCAGCCTCAGGCGGACCGTTGGTACAACATTCTTTAATCGTCATGCTGGAATTAGCCATGGAAGGCCGCTTCACATACGAAAAGGTCGTGGATAAAATGGCTCACAAGCCCGCCGAACTTTTCCACATTGACCGAAGAGGCTACATACGTCCGGGTTATTATGCAGACCTGGTCTTAATTGATCCGAACAAGACATGGACCGTAAGCAAAGAAAATATCCTGACCAAATGTGGTTGGTCTCCATTTGAAGGATATACCTTCCACCATGCCGTTGATACGACATGGGTAAACGGCGAAGTCGTTTGGCAAGACGGTCAGATCCGAAATGAAGTCCATGGAAAGGAATTAAAATACATCTATTAATATTATCAACAGTCTATTGTTGTATGGCGAATGATGCAGAAGGAATAACCGGTTCTGCATCATTCGTTCTTATATAAATATCAGTAAAACGATATGTCATAAAAGTGTCCGGACAACTTATAAAATTCCTAACCTAACCTTTCATATAGAATATTTTCCACACAAAATAGTTACACTTTTATCTATTAATATTTTTTATACTGTTAAACTTTCATTCTCATACAAAATATTTATAAGAAGTAGTATCTTTACACTTTTGAAAAAAGAATATATAAATATAACCGATTCTAATATTAAAGTCAATATGTCAACACAAAAAGTAGCACAACGCGCGCCTAAAAGCGCCTGCAACTTCGCTCCTTCCAATGAAGCGAATATGATGGGCATGAACGACCGAATCAAACGGTTACGTAAAGAATCGTTCGAAGCTCAACCTTCTTTGTCTATTGAAAGAGCTTTGATCGAAACGAAGTTCTATAAAGAAAACGAAGGAAAATATCCTATTCCTATCCTACGTGCTCTTAATTTCTATGAAATATGTAAACAGAAAACCATCTATATTGGTAAAGACGAGCTAATCGTTGGTGAACGTGGTCCACGCCCTAAGTCTGTTCCCACATTTCCCGAATTGACTTGCCACAGTGTTGAAGATTTGCATATTCTGAACACACGCGAATTACAACGCTACACCATCAGCCAGGAAGACATTGACACTTACGAACGCGAAGTTATCCCTTACTGGAAAGGTCGTACACAACGCGAACGTATCTTCAATCATGTCCCGAAAGAATGGAAGGAAGCTTACGAAGTAGGTATGTTCACTGAGTTTATGGAACAAAGAGCTCCTGGCCATACGGCTCTCGACGGAAAAGTATATCGTTACGGATTATTAGACTTAAAAGACAGAATCCAGAAGCATATCGAATCACTCGACTTTATGAATGATCCGGAAGCTACCGATAAACAAGAAGAGTTGCAGGCAATGGCCATCTCGTGTGATGCGGCTATCTTGTTCGCCAACCGGCATGCAGACCTGGCAGATGAAATGAGTATGACGGAAAAAGATCCGAAACGTGCGGCAGAACTTCGTCGGATTGCGGAAGTATGCCGTTGGGTTCCGGCTCATGCGCCTCGTGATTTCTGGGAGGCTATCCAAATGTATTGGTTTGTTCACCTGGGAACCATCACAGAACTGAACGGTTGGGATGCTATGAATCCGGGACATTTCGATCAGCATCTGGCTCCTTTCTATGAGAAAGGTATTGCTGACGGTACATTGACCCGCGACCAAGCCAAAGAATTGATGTCTTGCTTCTTCATCAAAGTCAACAATCATACTGCCCCTCCTAAAGTAGGTATCACTGCCAAGGAAAGTGGAACCTACAACGATTTCACGAATCTGAATATCGGAGGTGTGAAATCGGACGGCAGCGATGGCGTCAGTGAAGTATCATATATCATGCTCGAAACTATCGAAGAGCTACATATCCTGCAACCCGGTAGTGCCATCCATATCAGTGCCTGCACTCCTGAACGTTTCCTGCGTGCCGGTTGTAAAGTCATTCGTCAAGGACATGGTTATCCTTCCGTATTTAATCCGGATGTATATATTCAGGAATTGATGCGCCAAGGGAAGAGCCTGACCGATGCCCGCGAAGGTGGATGCAGCGGTTGTATCGAAGTAGGCGCTTTCGGTAAAGAAGCATACGTACTGACAGGCTACCTGAATGTTCCGAAGATTCTGGAAGTAACACTGCACAACGGTGTCGATCCGGTTTCCGGCAGAAAGGTCGGATTGGAAACGGGCGAAGCTGATTCTTTCCAGACATTCGAAGATTTATATACGGCTTTCCTGAAACAAATCCATTATTTCGTGGATATGAAAGTGCGCGTCAGCAATTATATCGACCGGATGTTTGCCAAATATGCTCCGGCTACATTCCTTTCTCTTTTTATCGACGACTGCATCGCGAAGGGAAAAGACTACTACAATTGCGGACCACGATATAATACTACTTATATCCAATGTACCGGCTTAGGTACTATTACGGATAGTTTATGCTCATTGAAGAAGCATGTCTTTGAAGACAAACGCTACACCATGAATGAAATGCTTCAAGCAATGAACGACAACTTCGTTGGTCATGAAGTAATGCGTCAGTATATCTTGAATCATACTCCATTCTTCGGAAATGATGATGACAAAGCGGATTCCGTAGCTGTCCGGGTATTCAATGATCTGTATGATGCCATCGAAGGCAAACCAAATACGAAAGGTGAATGTTTCCACCTGAATATGCTTTCTACTACTTGCCACGTTTATTTCGGTAAGGTAATGGGAGCAACACCGAATGGCCGTCTGGCAGGTAGAGCGATCTCTGATGGTACATCTCCTTCTCACGGAGCAGACACTCACGGGCCATCTGCCGTTATCAAGTCATTAGGTAAATTGGATCAGGTAAAGAGTGGCGGTACTTTATTGAATCAACGTTTTATGCCTAGCTTGTTGAAGCGTGAAGAAGACGTTGCCAAACTGGCTTCTCTGATCCGTACTTACTTTGCTTTGGGCGGACACCATATACAGTTCAACATCGTAGATACAGAAACTTTGTATGCTGCCCAGAAATGTCCGGAAGATTATAGGGATTTGCTGGTGCGCGTAGCCGGCTACAGCGATTATTTCAATGACATGAATGCCGACCTGCAGGCCGACGTGATTGCACGTACTGAACAGGAATCATTCTAACGTATGGGACTGCTGTTTGATATCAAACGATATGCGATTAATGATGGTCCGGGCATCCGGATCACCTTATTCTTGAAAGGTTGCCCGATGTCTTGTGTGTGGTGTCATAACCCGGAAGGCATCGGGAAGAAACCGGTCAAACTTTATACACGGAAGAAATGTATCGGTTGCCAGACATGTGTGCATGCGTGTCCTGAAGGAGCCTTGCAACTGACACGTTCCGGCATCGTCACAGATGCAACGAAATGCAAGATGTGCGGAACCTGTGTAGAAGTTTGTCCGGCTTGTGCCTTGGAGATTTCAGGACGGGAATGGACGGTAAACGAAGCCATGCGCGAGATTGAAAAGGAAACTGCCGTCATGGATCGATCGGAAGGCGGAGTTACCTTCTGTGGCGGTGAACCGTTGATGCAACCTGACTTCTTACTGGAACTCTTAACCCGATGTGGACAGGAAGATATTCACCGGACAGTCGATACCACATTGTATGCCTCGGGAGAAGTCGTTCGGCGAGTCATTCCGCAATGCGATTTGTTTCTGGTCGATCTGAAGCTGATGGATTCAGAGAAACACCGACATTATTGTGGCGTGCCCAACGAACGTGTTTTGGAGAATCTCCGGCTGGTCGCTTCCTCGGATGTTCCTTATTGGATCCGGATTCCGCTCATTGAAGGCGTCAATGCCGATGAAGAGAATATACGGAAATCGGCCGAATTCCTGGCTAGTCTGCCCAAACCGCCGGAAATGATCAACCTGCTGGTGTATCACGACATTGGGAAAAACAAGCATGATAAACTAGGAACGACATACAATCCGCATCAATACGCAATGCGTGCTCCTGATGAAGCCACTCAACAACGGTGTTTGGACACCTTTAGCGAACATCGGTTAACGGCTAAAATCGGAGGATAAAAACAATCGGGCTTCCTGAAATCATCTCTTTTTGAGGTGAAAGCTTTCCAGGAAGCCCGATTTATTTTCTTTGATCAGTAGAATAACATCCAGAATGCTCTGACAGTGCTTCCGCGTCCCAGGAAGCTCCATCAGAGCTTTATTTCTAATTGATCCATCATCATACCTGTCTTACGGCGGGCTTCTTCTACATGCTCGGCACGCGCCAGCAACACTGCCATACGACGATGACCATTGACAGATGGCTTACCAAACAAACGCAACTGCGTGTCAGGTTGTTCCAAAACATGCTCCAGATTACCAAAGCTCAACTGCGAACTTTCGCCCTCAACCACCACGGCACGCGAAGCTCCTGCTCCTAGGAAACGGATATTCGGTATCGGCAAACCCAATACGGCACGGGCATGAAGGGCAAACTGAGACAAATCTTGGGTAATCATCGTTACCATGCCGGTATCATGCGGACGCGGAGAAACCTCACTGAAGATCACTTCATCGCCCTTCACAAACAATTCAACACCAAAGATTCCTCGCCCACCTAAAGCATCTGTAATCTGTTTAGCTATCTGACGCGCCTTTTCTTTCGCTACGGGGCTCATCACCTGAGGCTGCCAGGATTCGCGGTAATCGCCATCTTTCTGTACATGACCCACCGGTTCCAGGAAAGAAGTTCCGTTGATATGACGAACTGTCAACTGTGTAATTTCATAATCGAAATCCACAAATCCTTCAACAATCACCTTACCGGCACCAGCACGACCGCCTTCCTGCGCATAATGCCAAGCTGGATCAATATCTTCTTCCTTACGGACAACACTCTGGCCGTGTCCGCTTGAACTCATAATCGGTTTTACCACACATGGCATTCCTATCTCTTTTACGGCAGCCTTAAACTCTTCTTCAGTTGCTGCAAAACGATACGGAGAAGTAGGCAAGCCCAGCTCTTCAGCAGCCAAACGACGGATACCTTCGCGATTCATCGTTAACCAAGTAGCCTTAGCCGTAGGAATGACATGGAAACCTTCCTGTTCCAATTCCATCAACGTAGTTGTTGCGATGGCTTCTACTTCCGGCACGATATAATCCGGCTTTTCCTTTTCAATGATTTCACGCAGTGCTTTTCCATCCAACATCGAAACCACATACGAACGATCGGCCACTTGCATGGCTGGCGCATTCGCATATTTATCCAGCGCAATGACTTCTACTCCATAACGCTGTAACTCGATTACAAACTCTTTTCCTAATTCGCCACTACCGCAAAGAACTACTTTCGTAGCAGTAGGTGACATCGGTGTTCCTATTGTTGCCATAGTATATTATTTTAAGTATATTGTCGAGGATATTTGAAGATAATTGCCAACAATGCGCCTACACCCAACAAATACGGATAATACAAATACTGCATGATCTCCAACGGAGAAACATTTCCTAAACCGGAAGCCATGAGCATTTGCGCACCATACGGAATAATACCTTGTACGAAGCAAGAGAATATATCCAGCAAACTGGCACTTCGCCGCGGATCTATATGAAAACGTGTGGCAATATCTTTCGCTATCGGACCTGCCATAATCAGGGCAATTGTATTGTTGGCCGTACACAAATTGGCAAAACTGACTAGTCCGGCAATACTGGCTTCTGCTCCACGGGCCGAATCAATACGGGCCGTCAGCTTCTGGATGATCCATTCGATTCCACCATTATATCGGATCATTTCCAACATGCCACCAGCCAGAAGCGTCACGATAATCAATTCGCCCATGCCGGTGATACCACTTCCCATCGCAGCATTCCAGGCCCAGATATCAAATGCTCCCGTCAGCAAACCGGTGATACCCGATAAAAGAATGCCTAAAAACAAGACCAGCATCACATTCATACCGACAATGGCGGCAACCAAAACAACCAAATAAGGCAAAACCTTTACCCATTCGATATGTTCCGGCTGGTAACTCTCGTGAACTCCTAAGCCCAACCAGACATATAAAACGGCCGTAAGTATAGCCACCGGCAATGCAATCCGGAAATTCACCTTAAACTTATCCGACATCTCACAACCTTGTGTCCGGGTAGCCACGATGGTTGTATCAGAAATAAAAGAAAGGTTATCACCAAACATGGCACCACTCACTACAACGCCTAGCATCAACGCATCCGGCATTCCGGCTTTTTCAGCAATTCCTACAGCCACCGGTGCCAAAGCCACAATGGTTCCAACGGAAGTTCCCACCGAAATCGAGATAAAGCAGGCGGCAATGAAAATACCGGCAGCCAGCAAATTACCCGGAAGGAGAGACATCGTCAGATTAACCGTAGCATCTACCGCTCCCATTTCCTTGGCAGTCTGAGCAAATGCTCCTGCCAAGATAAAAATGACTACCATCAACATAATGTTGCTGTTGGCAGCTCCTTTGCAGAACTGCTCGATCCGGCTATTCAGTTTTCCACCTTTTGAGATGGCAATTGCCACAACGGATGAAAGGACAAACGAGACCGTAATCGGCATCTTGTAGAAATCTCCGGCTATGCAAGAAACCACCAGGTAAGAAAGCAGAAATACTCCTAACGGGAGCAAGGCCCACACGTTAGGAGTATGTTGGAATGTTTTATTTGTATTCTTTGTTTCTTGAGTCATCCTTATTGTATTTTTAGAACGAGAAGCGCAGCGCTATACGAATACCACCTTTCTTGATTCCCGGATTATCCAGATACGTCAATCGGCGATAATAATCGATTCGCAAGATCTTCAGGATATTTTCCAGACCGATACTGGCTTCCATATAAGGCTGATTACCCATCGGCATGGTTCCATCCGGCAGCTGGAACAAACCCGGAGTCAGTGCTGGATTATTCTTATCAGTCAAGTTTCCGTAAATACCACTGAAGGAAACAACTTCACGCAACTTCAACCATTTAATACCAGGAATACGGTTCAAAATCCAACCCTTCAAATAATAAGTCACATACCAGGAAACATACTGGTCGGTTACAAATTCCATGGCATTCATCATATTGAAGGCTTCCGGCTGAATTGTCAATGACTGGTTGGTATTCGGCAGAATCAACAAGGGGAAAGGAACCTTATCCCATACCTTACCGGCTTTTACCTTCGCATCGATATGACCGAACGAAGATAACCAAATACGCTTTTCTGCACTTACCTCTGTATGATTGTATTGGTAATCACCACCCAATCCCTTAAAGCCAAACTGATGAGAGACTTTGAATACCGGAGCATCTTTCGAAAGGTTGAAGACAGATTCCCGACCGGCACGTCCGTTATAAGCACGCTCACCCGGAGCAAAACGGAGTTGCAAGCCCAATTCGGTCTTGTTGAAGTCTGGAATATGTGTCAACGAACCATCCGTATTCATCAAATCATAGCTCAATGTTCCGGCAGCCTCGTTGTTCTCATGTCGAACCCAACCTAAAATACCCAAGTTATTCAACCATTCTTTTTCGTATTGCAACATTGTCTTCCGGATATATTGCATGTGCGTTACTGGAGTTCCGACCTTAATAGCAACGAACATGTTATCCTTGCTTGTAAACAAGAAGTCCTGACCCGGCGTATAAACATCATATTCATGAATCAATGAAAGATTATTCCGCGGATATTCTCCCGGATGGTATTCTTTCTTATTGAAACTATGCGTTAAGGTCGCATTGTATTTCAATTTACGGTCGTCTACACCATAAGCCAGATAGCCATCGGCGAACCAACGATCGCTCAAATTAGCAGTTGTCATACCACCAACACGGAAACGAATACCTTCCAAGTTATTCGCACTGATCGTCGTATTCATCGGACCAAAGTCAAATTTACTGCTATTCCGGTCTTTTCCGGTCTGGATATATCCCGAGATCAGGATTTCGGCTGTCTTGATAATCACATTGAAAACAGGTACTTTTCGCATCTGTGCCAGCAATTCATCCAAGGCACTCTCCTTCTCTTTCAACGGTATATGACGATGATTCACCCAAAACGAGTCTGGTTGCGCATTAGCCTGCGGGGCAAAATGATTTTCTCCCAACAGACCAAAGACTGAATCCCTATTGGCCACTTCAAACGAATACTTGTCATAACTCCTCAACTGATGGGCATAGAACTGTTGCGTTCCTTCCACGATATAGAAGTTAATAAAGGTATTCTCCGTATCCAATACCCATGTACTATCCGGCATCTGTTTAAATTCCTGGTCGATTCGAAGCCGGTCTACGAAGTTCAAATTGATATGCGAAGGGACGTTCAACGTGAATTTCTTTAACGCGTAGTTGCCATCAAGGGTTACGTATAAACGACCTGTAAATCCGTAGCTTTCACTATTAACAGGGACAAATGCCAAGTCCACACATTTCGTTCCGCTCACATCGAGCGTATCCATGATGTAATACTTATAATAAGAAACAGCTAACGCAGATGACAACGGACTGACAAAGCGGTTCAACAGGATATTGATATTATTGTCGAAGATATTGATACCCTGAAAGATTTCCTCCAAGTTTGCACTAATACCACCTTCGTCCAAGGTTTTATCCACACCTTGCATGTGCTTACCCTTGATAATAATCTTTTCTGCTTTAGGCTTCTTCCGATAATAACGGTCGGCCAAGGTCTCACGCACGGAAAGTGTCAGGATCGGTTTTCCGTTAAACTCCGATGTATCCAGATAATTCTTGATGAAGCTGAATTTCTTTCCCAGCTTACTGTCCAGATTCGGACTGAAATTATCCAAAGCCAGACTCAATTTCTCGTAACTCTCTACCTGATATTCATCCTTAGCTTCAATCCGGTTATCATCTTTGTGCTCGATCACCTTTTTGATCAACTCAACAGCCGGATTATTCTTTCGCGAATATTTCTCGCGCTTCGGTTTTACCACTACTTCCGTCAGCTCATACGAAGTAGGACGCAACATAATAGCTAAAGCGGCATTGTTCTTACCAGCTTTCAGCTGAATTTCCTTTTCTGTATATCCCATGGATGAAACCACCAACGTTGTATAACCTTTATCGTTCTGCAACGAAAAAGCACCGTTATCATCTGTCATGGCTCCTATCGTCGAATTCTTAAACAATACCGAGACATACGACAAAGGTTCTCCCGTAATCGAATCTTTCACAATACCCGACACCGAAGTTACCGTCTGACTTGATAACGTATTATACAAGCTGCCCATCATCCAGAAGAATAGCAGCAAGCTAGTCAATCGTACTATTTTAACCATCGTATTTATATTCCTACACGAATTAGAATTGTGCGCAAAAGTAGATCTTTTCACGTATAGAACAGGAACATCTCTTATTAATAAAATATAACCGCCCTACCCGAATCTGACTTTCGTACCATTAATTCTGTCTAATTGAACAAAAACGAAACCACTCTCTCCAAATATAGAACATCTGTCTTGTCAAAACTATCCAATCGATCACTATCAATGTCTAATACAGCCGTGATTTCACCCGCTTGATTCCGGACAGGCACTACAATCTCCGAACGAGAAGCCGAATTACAGGCAATATGTCCCGGAAATTGATCAACATCCGGCACTACAAGCGTCTTACCTTCTTTCCAGGCAGAACCACAAACACCCCGTCCACGCCGGATTCGCGTACAAGCAATCGGACCTTGGAAAGGTCCTAAAACCAACTCCTTATCCACTACACGATAAAAACCAACCCAAAAGAAATGAAAAGTCTGCCATAAAGCCGCCGAAATATTAGCCATATTGGCTATCACATCTTTTTCATTTTTTACAAGAGCTTCCAATTGAGGCATCAACTCTTGATATTTTTCAGCCTTCCCAGCTTCTTTATCTATAACAAGTTCTTCAGCCATAGTCGATCGATATAGATTGTAAGTCGCAAAGTTACAAAAATCCCCGGAATAATAAATGAGAAATAAAGACTCAAGGTAAAAAATATACCGGTCCATACGAAGAAACGGATTATTTAATTGTCAACAAAAACAACTTTGATATTAACAAAAAGGAAGAATATAGCCTTTATTCGTAACACACACATTCTTTCTTCATGAAGTTTTTTCGGTTCTCAGCAGGGAATTTTCGCAAAAGACAAGGGTTTTGCGAATGATTTTCACGAGTTTTCGGAGTAAAAGTAGGCAGAAACGGATAAAAAGATAGGCATGAATGGATAAAAATACGTTGCAAAAATGAACATTCATAGGCAGGAAATGAAGAAAAGCCAAGGTATTTTCCTCTTTTTGCCTTCTTTTCGGGTATCAGGAAGGTTAAAAACCGGATAAAAGGGCCTAAAACTGACAGCAAAAGCCTTCTATTTTCATTTGACATTCTGCCACAACAGATTGCCTTTCCCTTACAACCACCTGAATAAAAACCCCTTTTTCAGAGTAACATCCGCAACAATTTACTCCAAAAGCCTATTTACTTACTTTTTATCAAACCTCAACTCGCTATATCTCGCATATTTGCAACCCAAGCTGCACCCAGCTCCAAATAGCGAAGTTTTGAATGGGTTGATTTGACATTTTGACAAATTTATCTTTCGCCGAATACGTCCCGGAACAAAGCAACCAACTGGCGTTTGGCTTCCTCAAAATCCTGTTCTTTCCCCAATTCCTTTGCCAAGGATGTGACACCCTTATCAGTAAAACCACAAGGATTAATCAATGAAAAGTAATTCAGATCGGTATTGATGTTCAGGGCAAAACCATGCATCGTAACAAAACGGCTACTCTTTACGCCGATAGCACAGATCTTACGCGCCTTTCCTGCCACAAAAGGATCCAGCCATACACCGGTTGCTCCTTCCAAACGCTCTCCTTTTAATCCATATAAAGCCAGAAAACGGATGATGGTTTCCTCCAATCGATAAATATATTGCTTCAATCCGATATGCCAAGTCTCCAAATCAAAAATCGGATATCCTGTAATTTGCCCCGGACCATGATAAGTAATGTCTCCGCCACGATTAATGTGATAGTAAGAAACACCCAGAGCCTGAAGGCGAGCTTCGGATATCAGCAGATTAGAATCTTTCCCGCTTTTCCCAATGGTCAATACCGGATCATGCTCACAAAACAACAATTCATTCCAGCCTTTTTCCCCTTTCGCCTTGGCAGCCAGTAAAGCGTTAAACTTTTCGGTCTGAATATCCAGCGCCTTTGCGTACACTATTCTTCCGAGATCCTGATAACTGAAGCTCTCCATTTCTTTCTATTTTTAGTTTTACCTGTACTCTTCGACTTTTGTTGTGTTTTATATCCCATATCCACCGGCAGAATCTTATCCATCAACGACATAATCTTGGCTTGTCGGCGACGCATATAAGGCGAAGGCTTTCCTGAATTAAAACGCCGCGGGTTCGGCAATGAAGCGGCAATCAAAGCCGACTCGCCTTTGGTCAGCTGATAGGCTTCTTTCTTGAAATGCGCCTTAGCCACAGCCTGTGCTCCATAAATGCCATCGCCCATCTCGATCGAATTGAGATAAACTTCCATGATCCGTTCTTTGCCCCAAATCCATTCGATCAACAAGGTGAAATAGGCTTCCAATCCTTTCCGGAAATAGGTCTTTCCTTGCCATAGGAAAACATTCTTGGCCGTCTGCTGACTGATAGTACTGGCTCCGCGAACCCGTTTTCCCTGTCGTGCCTCTTCTCTTGCTTTCTGTATTTGCTTGAAATCAAATCCCGGATGCTCCATAAACAAATTATCCTCAGAAGCCACTACGGCCTGAGGCAAGGTCTGGGCAATCTTCTCGATCGGCACCCATTCATGTTCCAGCTTTAATGTTTTACCAGCCTTGGCCTGTTCAGCCAAACGAATCACCATCAACGGCGTCAGATACACCGGTACGAAACGATAAAGCACGACAGCCAGCAAAGAAGAGATAAAGAAGAAAAGTATCAGATTCCGCAAGAATATCAGCACACGTTTTACCATTCGTATTTTCTCTATTTGGTTTGTCTTGCAAACTTATGCAATTTTCCTGAAATAAGGAATCAGATTTCGGGCAAACTTATCTGGCGCAAGGCTTGCAATAACGACTCAATTGTTTCATAAACCGACGGCTCTCCGGTGTGAAGAATAAATGATTCAGGAGTCACTTCAATAAATGGCAAAGCCACCGACGCCTGATCCGTTACCCGGATACCACAGCGTTGCAATGCCTTCTTCAGCATCGAGCTGCGAACACCTTCGCCCCGGATTCCGATTTGATATTTATATTGCACCTGTATCCGGTAAAGACCACTGTCCTCATCAAATACAACACCTCTTCCGGAGAAGAATGATTTCAGTCGGCCCGATAAAGCCAGATCTTCAGGTGTACCGGTGATGATTCCCTGTTTCCGGTCCATCAGCCAGATCTTATCGGCAATTTCCAAAGCCAGATCCAAGTCGTGTGTAGAAAGAAAGATCGTCTTTTCGGTCGTTTGTATCAGGCGATACAACAGTTGCATGATTTCCACTTTACTGGGATAATCCAGAAAAGCGGTCGGTTCATCCAGGAAAATAATCGGAGTCTCCTGAGCAAGCGCCTTTGCAATCATCACTTTCTGCCGTTCTCCGTCCGACAACGTATGCACCATCCGCATAGCCAGCGCTTCGATTCCTACCAAACGAATAGACTGATCCACAATTTCCCAGTCTTCTGCTGCCAGTCGTCCCCAAAAACCCGTATAAGGACTTCGGCCCATTCCAACCAAATCCCGAACCGTCATATTCCGGATCTCACACCGTTCAGTTAATACCACACTGATGATTCGGCTTAACTGGCGGTCGGTATAAGATTCCACTTCTCGCCCGAGCAGCCAGATATGTCCGCCCAGCTTCGGCTGAAAAGCAGAAAGTGTCCGAAGCAAGGTTGATTTTCCTACCCCATTTTCACCCAACAAACAGGTCAGTTCGCCACTCCGGATAGTAGCCTGTATGTGCGAAGCCACTTCTTTGGCATGATGCTTCTTAATAGAATAACCTATTGAGAGTTCCTCCAGTCGTATCGTTTCCTTATTCATTCCAATCATTTTTACGTTTGTTGAACAAAACAGAAGCGACTACCGGAGCACCCACCAGTGCCGTGACCGAATTAACCGGCAAAGCTCCTTCAAAACCTGGCATACGGGCCAGCAGATTACAAATTAATGCCAAGGCAGCACCTAATAATAAAGTAGCAGGCATCAAAGTCCGATGATCGGACGTCTGAAACATAGCTCTTGCCAAATGAGGAACCGCCAGTCCCAAGAAGATAATCGGACCACAATAAGCCGTTACAATAGCCGTCAATACACCTGCCGATACAATCACCAGCAAACGGGCCCGTTTGATATTCAGTCCTAAGTTACGGGCATAACTATCACCCAGCAACATCAGGTTTAATGTCTTGATAAGCAAGAAAGACAAAGGAAGCAAAATGGCCATCAACGTCACAAACAGCATCATCTGATTACCGGACACACGCGAGAAACTGCCTAATCCCCATATCACATACGCCCGGATATCTTCTTCTACACTGAAGAATTTCAAGACACCAATCACCGCATTCGATACGTAACCGATCATAACGCCGATAATCAGCAAGGTGACATTTCCTTTCACTTTCTGCGATACATAAACAATCAGTGCCATCACCGACAAAGAACCGATAATAGCGGCAACCGACAAAGCAATTTCTCCCATCACACCCAGTCGGCTCAAGGCAACACCGCCCAGACTACCGCTTAACAGAATGACAAAAGCAACGCCCATGCTGGCACCTGAACTGATTCCCAATACCGAAGGTCCTGCCAACGGATTACGAAACACCGTCTGCATTTGTAATCCACTTACCGCCAGACCAGCACCGGCAGCCAGTGCCGTCAAAGCCTGAGGCAAACGGGATTTCCAGACAATGTTCTGCCAAGATACAGGTTCGTTTCCTGTACCCATCAGTATATTCCAGATGGATTGTGCCGGAATGGAGACTGAACCCAGCAATAAATTCAGAAGCAACAAAACAACGATCAGCAGCAGGATCAATAACATCCGGTAAGTATGAGTATAACGCATGATCTTATTCCTTTAGCAGTTTATAGAAAACAGGCTGATGATCCGGTAACAGTTCCGGATGAAAGATATGCAACAAGTCTGCCAGAATTACTTCCGGAGCAGTTGGCATTTCTTCATAGAACGGCGTCGTCTTCATGTTACAGTAAATAATTCCATGTTCACGGAAAGCCCTGAAGTCGGCATAACGTGTATCCTGATCTTTCAGGGCTTCATAAGAGAAATCGCCCGGATAACTATTGACAATGCGCCAATAATCCGCGTTGTCTGCCTGATTGTAAACCGTCTCGAAGTCGAGTGTTACACCACCCGAACGCTCATCATCTTTCAAGAAATAATCGGCTCCGGCATCTTTAAACAATTGAGCCAGGAAACTCTTTCCGCCTACGGCATACCAGTTTCCGCCTCTCAGCTCTCCGCTAAAGACAACCGGCCGGCGTTTCACCTTACCATCGGAAGTCAACGCCTTCAATTCCTGATATCGCTGTTCAATTGCCTCGAAACAAGCATTGGCTTCCTTTTCCATACCGCAAAGCAAGCCTACGAATTTAATCCACTCGGCCTGTCCCAACGGAGTCATTTCTTTATATCCCAAATGCGGAACCAATGGAATCCCGACATCCTTCAAAGCTTCATAACCGCCCCGTTTAAACGGAGAGATCAGAATCAAGTCAGGATTCATACTCATAACCGCTTCATTGTCGAAGTTTCCTTCAATACCGATCTTCACGGTTTTTCCACTTTCCAACTGGCGATTCATCGTTTCGTTGAACAAGTGTCGCGTACTCGTGATACCTGTTACCCGTTCCGTTATTCCCAACTTAATAAAATTAGAAAGCTGCAAGGAAGTCATACAAATCACACTACGCACCGGTATTTCCAATTTCTCATATCCTTCAGGAACAACCGTTGATGCATCGCCCCGACGCACCAAAGCATAATGATATTCGGCAACATTCTCCGACTGCGGATCATGAATATCTACCAAAGCCATATCTCCTTCGTAACGGATCTCAAATCCTTCCGCATATTCCGGTTTGATCTTCTCAGTAAATACGGTTTCCGTTACCGCTTTTCCGGTCGATATCGTATCCTGATCATTTGCCGGGCGTGACGAGCAGCCCGCTATTCCTGCAAGAAGCAACACGGCTCCTGCCATTCGGATTACATTCATCATTGTCATTCTGTCTAAATATTTTCCTTCACTTCCCATTACCACGCAGAAAGCGAAGTCATCCAAGTTATTATCAGTAATCAGGCAGGTCTTCTGACTTTGTCTCGTTCGAAGTTCCTTCCCGAATAGACAACTATTCAGTGGAACAGAGGTTACTTCGAATCCTATAAAGACTTACAGCAGCGTGGACTGTCCGGGACTTTCACCCGATTCCCTTTTCATCTGTTCCTTGCTTCACGAAGAAAACAGACACCTGTTACTTGGCACAAAAGTAATAAAAAACTCAACCGATACTTGCGAATCAACCGTAAAATAAAGATTTTTGCACTTGCATTCAACTCGAATAAATTATGAATCGAACTATTACATTCGTCTCTTTGGGTCCGGGTGAACCCGAATTAATCACCTTAAAAGGTTTAAAGACTTTACAACAGGCAGACCGGATCTTCTGTCCGGCAACGCTGACTACCTCAGGAAAACAGGTTTCCAGAGCCGCCCATATTCTACGGGCTTTGGAGATCGAAGAAGAAAAGATCCATCCATTTGTATTGCCCATGAGTAAAGACCGGCAAAAAGCCATCGAAGCTTACGATCAGCTTTTATCTGATGCCATCCGGGCGCTTCAAGAAGACAAAAAGGTGGTTATCGTGGCAGAAGGTGATGCCGGATTCTATACTTCCATTCAGTACATTTACCACCAACTGGAAAAGCAACAAATCCGTGTACAGCGAGTTCCGGGCATACCGGCTTTCATCGCAGCTGGAGCAACAGGCGGATTACATATCGTCAAGCAGGAAGAACGACTGATGGTGATTCCGGGAACAGCAACATCCGACGAGTTGGATCAGTTGATCCGTCAGGGATATAATCTGGTTATTATGAAACTATCGGCTTGCATCGAAGCTGTCCATACATGCATTCGCCAACATCCGGAGGTCCAGTTTCATTACTTCGAGAACGTAGGTACAGAAAAAGAGAAATATATATCCGACCCAGCAATAATAGCCCAAACGGACTTCCCTTATTTCTCCCTATTGATCATCCAGTCATAATCAAATAAAAAGCCGCTGAAAGTCAGGCGAACCTGAAACTTCCAGCGGCTTATCTATCTGATACTATATACTGAGCATTAATATTCTTGCCAGCTCTTGATCTGGATATCATCCATACTCAACGTACAGAAGGCATTGATAAAGGCACTTGCCAAACGTGCATTTGTAATCAATGGAATATTCAAGTCGATGGCAGCACGACGGATCTTATATCCATTATCCAATTCGCCTGCAGAAAGGTCTCTTGGAATATTCACCACCATATCAATCTTCTTCTCATGCAATAACGTCAAAGCCTGCGGTTCCTTTCCCGTTTCACTCGGCCAATAAACCAAAGTACTCGGAATACCGTTCTCAGCGAAGAAACGATGGGTTCCGCCAGTAGCATAAAGATTATATCCTTTCTTGGCTAACAGACGGGCAGCATCCAGCATAGCCACCTTTTGTTTAGCCGTACCGGTTGATAACAGGATATTCTTCTCCGGAATCCGTTGTCCGACAGACAGCATACTCTTTAGAATCGCCTCCGACACATCATCACCGATACAACCAACCTCACCCGTAGAAGCCATGTCTACACCTAAAACCGGATCGGCCTTCTGTAAACGATTGAAGGAGAATTGAGAGGCTTTGATACCGACATAATCCAAATCAAACTCATTCTTATTCGGTTTCTCAACCGGTAAACCTAACATAACCCGCGTAGCCAGTTCGATGAAGTTAATCTTCAATACCTTGCTCACGAACGGGAAACTACGGGAAGCACGCAGGTTACATTCAATTACCTTGATTTCATTTCCTTTCGCCAGGTATTGGATATTGAATGGACCTGAAATATTTAATTCTTTCGCAATCTGCTTACTGATCTTCTTGATACGACGAACAGTTTCAACATACAGTTTCTGCGCCGGGAACTGAATAGTTGCATCACCTGAATGGACACCGGCAAATTCGATATGCTCGCTAATGGCATACATGATGATCTCTCCATTCTGAGCCACAGCATCCATTTCTACTTCCTTGCATTGTTCGATAAACTGACTGACTACAACCGGATGCTTCTTGGATACATTCGCTGCCAGTTCCAAGAAACGAACCAACTCTTCCTGGTTGGAGCAGACATTCATAGCCGCACCACTCAACACATAACTCGGACGAACCAGAACTGGGAAACCGACTTCCTCGACAAACTGATTAATATCATCCATCGATGAAAGTTCTTTCCACCGCGGCTGATCTACTCCAATCCGATCAAGCATAGCCGAGAACTTCTCACGGTCTTCCGCATTATCAATACTTTTAGCTGATGTTCCCAAGATATGAATATGCTGAGCGTCCAAACGCATAGCCAAGTTATTCGGAATCTGTCCACCTGTTGACACAATTACTCCGTGCGGATTCTCCAATTCGAGGATATCCATCACTCGTTCGAATGTCAATTCATCAAAATACAGGCGGTCGCACATATCATAATCGGTAGAAACCGTCTCCGGATTGTAATTGATCATCACCGAACGCCAGCCTTCTTTCCGAATCGTATTCAAAGCCTGTACACCACACCAGTCGAATTCAACCGAACTACCGATTCGATAAGCACCCGAACCTAATACAACAATCGAGCGACCATCGCCCAAATAATCGACATCATTTTCCGTTCCGCTATATGTCAGATACAGATAATTCGTCTGAGCCGGATATTCGGCAGCCAAGGTATCAATCTGCTTGACAACCGGGACGATACCACGATACTTTCGGTCTTGACGTACCTGCAAAGTAGCCTTATCCGTATCTTCCATTTTATCCTTCAACAAGGCACGAGCAATCTGGAAGTCGGAAAATCCCTGAATCTTTGCTTTCCGCAACAAATCATCCGAAACTTCCTGAATCTTGCTGCAAGCCTCCAGTTCGTTGGCAGTTTCAATAATCCGATACAGTTTCTGCAAGAACCACTTGTCGATTTTAGTCAACTCATGTATTTGGTCAATGGTATAACCCGCCCGGAAAGCCTTACTGATAACGAAGATGCGACGATCGGTCGGTTCTCTCAAAGCCTTATCAATATCCGGAAGAACCAGTTCCTTATTTTCTACAAAGCCATGCATGCCTTGTCCGATCATACGAAGTCCTTTCTGAATGGCTTCTTCAAAAGTACGTCCAATAGCCATGACTTCACCAACCGACTTCATACTAGAACCCAATTCACGTGCTACTCCATGGAACTTACCCAAGTCCCAGCGCGGAATCTTACAAACTACATAGTCAAGTGCCGGTTCGAAGAAAGCACTTGTTGTCTTTGTCACCGAGTTCTTCAAATCAAACAAGCCATAGCCTAATCCTAATTTAGCAGCCACGAAAGCCAACGGATAACCGGTTGCCTTGGAAGCCAAAGCAGATGAACGACTCAAACGAGCATTCACTTCAATGACACGGTAGTCTTCACTATCCGGATCATAAGCATATTGTACATTACATTCACCCACAATACCGATATGGCGAATGATACGGATGGCCAGCTCGCGTAGTTTATGATAATCTGTATTGGATAAAGTCTGTGAAGGAGCAATGACGATACTTTCACCCGTATGGATTCCCAGCGGATCGAAGTTCTCCATGTTACAAACCGTGATACAGTTATCATAACGGTCGCGCACTACTTCATATTCTACTTCTTTCCATCCTTTCAAGCTCTTTTCCACCAAGACCTGAGGAGAGAAAGAGAAGGCTTTCTCTGCCAATACATTCAGTTCTTCCTCATTATCACAGAAACCTGAACCCAGGCCTCCTAATGCGTATGCAGCACGGATAATTACCGGATAACCTAATTCAGCAGCAGCACGACGCGCATCTTCGATTGTTTCTACAGCTTCACTCTTGATAGTCTTGACCCCAATCTCATCCAAACGACGAACAAACAGTTCGCGGTCTTCCGTATCCATGATAGCTTGTACCGGCGTTCCCAATACACGTACGGCATATTTCTCCAATACACCACTCTGATACAATGCGACACCACAGTTCAATGCCGTCTGACCACCGAAAGCCAGCAGAATACCATCCGGACGTTCTTTCTCAATAACCTTCTCTACAAAATATGGAGTGACAGGCAAGAAATAAACCGTGTCGGCTACACCTTCGGATGTCTGTACCGTAGCAATATTCGGATTGATCAAAACCGTCTGGATTCCTTCTTCCTTAATGGCTTTCAATGCTTGGCTTCCAGAATAATCAAATTCTCCCGCTTCACCAATCTTCAGTGCTCCCGAACCTAAAATAAGGACTTTATTGATATTATCTTTCATAAACGACTCTCATGCAAAAATTAGTACTGATTATTCTTTATAACATACCGACAAATTTATCAAAGATCAACGCTTCTGTATCTGTCGGTCCACTGCAAGCTTCCGGGTGGAATTGAGAAGAGAAGAAAGGTTTCGTCTTATGGCGGATTCCTTCATTCGTCCCGTCATTCATATTGATGAACAAGGGTTCCCAATCTTTACCCAAGGTATTATTGTCAACGGCATATCCATGGTTCTGTGAAGTAATAAAGCATTGGTTGGTTCCTACCATCCGTACCGGTTGGTTATGGCTTCGATGACCATACTTCAACTTATAGATAGAAGCTCCACCAGCTTTTGCCAACAGCTGATTTCCCATACAGATACCACAGACAGGTTTATCGCCGGCTATCGCCTTCCGGATATTCTGTACGGCAGCATCACACGTATCAGGATCGCCCGGACCATTGCTGATAAACACTCCATCATATTCCAACTGGGTAAAATCATAGTTCCAAGGAACACGAACAACTGTCACGCCACGCTTCAACAAACAACGGATAATGTTATGCTTTACGCCGCAATCCACCAGAATAACCCGCTTCTTACCAACTCCCTCTCCATAAGTAATCACTTCCTTGCATGAAACTTCATCTACATAATTGACAGCTCCGTAATTTCCGAAATCATGCAAATAGGTCGCTACATCTTTTACATCTTCCATCACGATACGTCCCATCATGACACCATGTTCGCGCAACTTCTTTGTCAATGCCCGTGTATCTATTCCATAAATTCCAGGAATATTTTCCTGCTTCAACCAGTCGCCCAAACTACAAGTTGCATTCCAGTGGCAATATTCATGACTGTAATCACTTACAATGATTGCATCTGCATGAATACGTTCACTCTCCATAAATTCAGACAAACCATCGGGACGGAAGGTCCGAGGCGGAACACCATAATTTCCTACCAACGGATAAGTCAGTACCATCAATTGACCGGCATACGAAGGATCGGTCAAACTTTCAGGATAACCTGTCATGGCTGTGTTAAACACGACCTCACCGCTCACTGGCTTTTCAGCACCAAAAGAAAAACCATGAAATACAGTCCCGTCATCCAGGATTAAAGTTGCAGTTCTATCTTTTTGCATATAACATTAAGTATGTTTATTTGACTAAATATTCTTCTTCCATATAATGAATAAAGGCCCGGTTTACCATCCGTACACCACCCGGCGTCGGATAATCTCCCGAAAAGTACCAGTCGCCCGGATGATTCGGACAAGAAGCGTGCAAACCTTCTATTGTTTGATAAACAATTTGCACCTGGGCTTTTGTTCCAACCGGAGTCAACAAATCTACCATCTTCGAGGAAATTTCTTCATCTGTAAACGGAGCATAGATTTCTTTTATGTAGTTAACTTCAGCTAATGATTCCCGTTCCTGCTTTTTGGCTTTCTGATAAGCATCCATCAAAACGTTCTCCATTCCCCGCTCTTCCAACAATGCTACTGCCGCCTTAAAAGCTATAAACTCATTCATGCGAGACATGTCGATACCGTAATAATCCGGATAACGGACTTGCGGAGATGAAGAGACAATCACAATCTTCTTCGGATGCAGGCGATCCAGAATACTGATAATACTTTGCTTCAACGTTGTCCCGCGCACGATACTATCATCTATAACCACCAGATTATCTTCAAACGGAACAATACTTCCGTAGGTTATATCATATACGTGAGCAGCCAAATCATTCCGGCTGTTTCCTTCAGCAATAAAAGTACGTAGCTTAATATCCTTGATAGCAACTTTTTCTGTACGGACGCGCATAGAAAGAATCTGTTCCAGTTCTTCTTCCTGGAAGAGATGACGCTTGTCGGCAATCCATTTCTTCTTGATACCGTTCAGATAATTATTCAATTCTTCCAACATGCCATAATAAGCTACTTCAGCTGTATTTGGAATGAAAGAGAATACGGTATGATCCAAATCATTATCTACGGCTTTCAAGACATCAGGGACCAATGTCTCCCCTAGTTTCTTCCGTTCTTTATATATATCAATGTCACTACCCCGTGAGAAATAAATCCGTTCGAACGAACATGCACTGTTTTTCTTCGGCTCAACAATTTGTTCCACCCGTAGTTTACCGGTCTTACTAACAAATACGGCTTCTCCCCGATTCAGTTCTTTAATATCCCAAGCATGTACATTCATGACAGTTTGGATTACCGGACGTTCAGAAGCCAAGACAACGATTTCATCATCGGCATAATAAAACGCCGGACGGATTCCCCACGGATCACGCACACTGAACATTTCGCCGCTACCTGTGATACCACAAATAACGAAACCACCATCCCAAGTAGGTACACACCGTTTCAAGACATCGCCCAGATCAATCCGGGCTTCAATGGCATGCGTAATATCCATACCCCGCAGTCCTTCAGCCTCGCATTGCTGATACAGATGTTCCACGACCCGGTCTAACCGGTGTCCTACCTGTTCGAGCATAATATAAGTATCCGCAAATTTACGAGGATGCTGACCAATTGCAGTAATATCTTCAAAGATCTCATCTACATTCGTCAGGTTAAAATTACCACAAAGGGCCAGATTCTTGGCACGCCAGTTATTACGGCGTAAAAAAGGATGGACATAAGAAATACCGGATTTTCCGGTCGTACTGTAACGGAGATGCCCCATATAAAGCTCTCCGGCAAAAGGAAGATTGTTCTTGGCAAAGATAGGATCGCTCAACTGGGCGGGTGTTAAATCCCGAAAATGTTCGTGGACGGCAGAAAAAATCTCGGTAATAGCCCCTGTTCCCAAGGCTCTTTCACGAAACATATACTCTTCTCCTGCCTTCGCTTCTAGCTTTACACAAGCTAATCCGGCGCCTTCCTGCCCACGGTTATGCTGCTTTTCCATCAACAAGTACAACTTGTTAAGACCATACATCCAGGTCCCGTATTTCTGATGATAATACTCCAATGGTTTCAGCAGTCGCACCATGGCTACGCCACATTCGTGCTTTAGTATTTCCATCTTGTCTTACTAGGTTTTGTTTTCCCGGTGCAAAGATAGGAATATTTTTTGTCATAAAGACAGGCTTTCAAATGCCAATAGATCATTTTTCTTTAAAAAAGCCCAAAAACTCACTTATTGCTATCATAAAGTTGCAAACAAACGGGTTGTGACATTTGAATTCTTTTTCCGGTATCCTGCAATTTCCCGGTTTGCAGATCTCGTTGATAAATCTGTACCTCGTTGTCATCCCGGCAAGCCACCAGCAAATAACGTCCATTTGGTGTAATCATAAAGTTACGTGGATGACGGCCTGTATGCTGATAGGCCACTTTCTTCAGTTCTCCTGTTGCTTCGGATACTGAGAATATGGCAATACCGTCATTCTGTAATCGGTTGGAAGCATACAGAAAACGACCATCGGGCGAAAGATGAATGTCGGCACTTCCCTGTGCTCCTACTTCATCTGCCTGGATGGATTGCTTTTCCTGTAAATGTCCTTCCTGATAAGTAAAGAAGATTACGGCACCCGACAATTCATTGATCAAATAAGCCCATTTCCCATTCGGGTGAAAACACAGATGCCGAGGTCCCGAACCCGGTCGAACAGGATTATCAATTCGTTCAGCCTGCTGAATATATGGAACTTTCTCATGAACAGGGAAACTATATACCTTGTCGGTTCCTAAATCGTCGGCCAATAAATAGTTTCCATCCGGACTAAAGATGGAATAATGAAGATACGATTTTTCCTGTCTTTCTTTATTCGAACCTTTCCCTTCAAACTTCAAAACTGCTTCCCGGGCATGAATACATCCTTTTGCATCCAATGAAAAAAGACTTAAACTACCGCCCGTATAATTGGCTGTTACCAAATATTTCCCCGAAGGAGATAAACGGACATGGCAAGGCGACGCGCCCAACGTTGGTAGTGTATTCAACAGATGCATGGTTCCTGTCTGCTCATCCAAAGATACTGTATGAACTGTAGAGTTGGCATCGGTATCTCCTTCTCCCACAACGTACACCAATCCTTTGTCCGGATTAGGCGTCAGGAAGGATGGATTCAAAATACCGGCCAGGCCACTGACTCTTTCCACCTCAGCTGTTTCTTGATCCAAACGATATAATGCAAGTCCTTCTTTCTCTGCCAGTGCATAGCTTCCGATCAATAAATAATCACTCTCCGACTTTTCAGTAGCTTGTAATACTTGTAATCCAACCAACAGGCAAATGCTCCAAATGTACTTCCGTATCTTCATAACTTATCCTTTCTCCTTATTATTGAGCAAAGATAATCGGAATAATTTTCTTTGCTACTATACTATAAGGAAAGTACATCCAAAAAACATTTTTGTCCGATTTAACGAAGAATAGCACCTGTTGGCTTCTTCAACGGATAGGGTTGAAGGTAGGTGTGAACTCAATTCCCAAAGCTCGTGCAATACGAAAGAAACTTGATAATTGTATATCCACTTCGCCTTTTTCTACACGAGCAATATAACTTTGTTCTTTACCGATCTTCTGCGCCAACTGTTTCTGAGTTAGTTTAAGTTCTTTACGACGATCTCGAAGTATATCACCATAATACCAAGCCATTGCTTTTTCATTGAAAGCCTCACGGGTAGCCGTACCATGTTTCCCGTACTTTTCATCAAGCGACTGATTGGTGGTTTTGAGCTTTCCCAATTTATTTTCATCTAACTGTATCATAATGCTAAACTTTTTAATATTCGTTCTGCTTTGGCTATCTGCTTACTATAGTCCTTTGTAGATTTCTTTAGGAAACCGTTAAGTAGAATTATTTTTGTTGATAATATGACATTACTGTTATCAATAGCGAACAGCACTGTTCTATACTCATTAGATCCGACTGATACACGCATCTCATATAGGTCTGTTCTCACTGTATGATCAAATAAAAATTTCAGTTTTATCATCTTTTCACCATATCCTACTACTATCATTGCTTCAGGAATTGGAATACTGACAGCGAATCTAGATTCCAAAATACATCTTATTAAAATCTATTTTCTTTTTCAGTTCCTGCATAATAAATAGGAGAAGTCTGTTTTTCTGTACTTATTGTTCCTTTTTTGTTGTGCAAATAATTTCTTCCAAAAGCTTACTAAGCTGGATTGTTTTTGTGCCATACCATATTTTGTTTAGTTGTTGTATTAATAAAATAATTCATTAACCTTTTATTATTTACCGAATAATATCCAGACAATAAAAAAGAGTATAGCATAATATATCAAACCCTTAATTAAATTACGCAAACTAAATGCGCCCAATAAAGTTACGAGAACTAATGAACACATCCAAAATTGATTATAAAAGAAGATACCAACTATGCACAGAGATAAAATTATTATCGAGACTAAACAGCCCAATTTGTCATCTAAATCCTTTTCAATACTAATACGTTCATAAATAACTTGAAGGATTCGCCATAAAGGTAAACCATATTTATTTTTAGGAACAACTAGCCTTATTTTCTCATCAAAAGCGTAGTATGTAAAATCTTTGATAGAAAAAGGCAATTTTAAAGATTTCAAATTACTACACCCTGTAAATGCTTTTTCTTGAATTACTTCAACATTTTTCATATAAACTTTTTCAAGATTATTACATCCACTGTATTTACAACCGATTATTACTCAATATTTTATAGATAATAAGTCAGAAATATGGTTGTTATTTTTAATTGCACATTCTAAAAGGTGAAGATTTAACGCTTTTATTGATTATTAACTCAAAAAGGACATCAACTTGGGTCGTTTCTTCTCTTTTCCTTGCTATTCGTTTCCGATATTCCACTTTTGTTTTGGTCTATCTCATATGTACTGCAAAGGTATTGATTTTTGTTTGATATTGCTCCTTGCTTGCTCCTTGTCGTAGATTAATTTTCACACAGGAATTTTTGTTCTCTTTCTATAGGGGCTTGAAACAATCCATTTATTGGAAACAATTAAAGACGGAGCTGGTTTGCCCCAGTGCTTTTTAAGAAACAGGGCAATTATTTTATCTCCACAAAGGCTCTTGTTCCCAATTATGAGGAAAGCCTAATAAACGAGTTCTTACTGATGGGTATTTCGATAAAAGCTGCTTGAAATCTGCAACAAAAGTGTTGCCCATAGAAATGGAGTTAAGCCAATACACCACATAGCAGAGTTGCGGATAAAGTGTTTGTTCACGGAACGAGAAATCCGTAATCCATGTGTTTGGCATACGCATAGGCATCATTGGCTTGACAGGAAAGACCCGATTTGACAGTCTTGAATGATGGGCGCAGCAATTACGAAGTACGGGTCTGGGTACGGATTAAAAGGCTAAGTGATTATTTCCAGTCATTTAGCCTTTTTAATTATCTAATTTTTCCCCACATTTTCCCCACAGCTGTCTATTTATATATTTTAGAAACATATTTTTCCGTAAAATTATGTACCTTTGTCGGCAAATAAAGATATTCTCGTCAAACAAATATAAATAATATAAACATGGAAAAAAACAGAAAAAAACAAATCGTAGTTTTGAGTATAGCTTTAGTTTGCATTTTCATCTTGGTATTTTCATTGTTCCATAAATCAGCGACAAAAGATAGCGCAAATCCTCCTTTAACAAATGTTTTGACTGATAGCATTTCTCAAATTGTCTCAGCTTGTCCTGGCGAAATTGGTGTGGCGGTTATTGTTAATAACAGAGATACGGTTAAGGTCAATAATAAGAGTGTTTATCCTATGATGAGTGTGTTTAAGGTTCATCAGGCATTAGCTCTTTGTAATGACTTTGACAATAAAGGAATTTCACTTGATACCTTAGTAAATATAAATAGGGATAAACTTGACCCAAAGACTTGGAGTCCTATGCTGAAAGATTATTCAGGGCCAGTCATATCATTGACAGTGAGAGATTTGCTGCGTTATACTCTTACTCAGAGTGACAACAATGCAAGCAACCTTATGTTTAAGGATATGGTTAATGTCGCTCAAACAGATAGTTTTATAGCCACACTCATTCCTCGTTCAAGTTTTCAGATAGCTTATACGGAAGAGGAAATGTCGGCTGACCATAACAAGGCTTACTCTAACTATACATCTCCTCTTGGTGCTGCAATGTTGATGAATCGTTTGTTTACTGAAGGTCTTATCGATGATGAGAAACAAAGTTTCATTAAGAATACGTTAAAAGAATGCAAAACAGGTGTAGATAGGATAGCAGCTCCACTTCTTGATAAAGAAGGGGTTGTTATAGCGCATAAGACAGGTTCAGGTTCTGTTAATGAAAATGGTGTTCTTGCAGCTCACAATGATGTTGCCTATATATGTCTGCCTAATAATATCAGTTATACCTTAGCGGTATTTGTTAAGGATTTCAAGGGAAATGAATCACAAGCGTCACAATATGTTGCGCATATATCAGCTGTAGTATATTCTTTATTAATGCAAACTTCAGTAAAATCTTAAACTGCACTTGCTTTGATAATTAATGATAAACAATCTAAAAGCACTCTAATCGTTATCGGAGTGCTTTTAGATTACTAATCAAATTGCTTCTATTATAATTTGAATCCTCTACTTTTTCTTTCTTCCTGTTGCGGCACTCTTGCTCCATATCTAAGCCTGTGCCATTGCTCCCTGAACCAGTCGGCAATCGGCTTCCTGTTTATTGTCAGGTTCAGCCTGCTTTCATCGTCAGGGTCATTTTCCACCCTTAAAATATCATCCTTTATATCAAAGTTCCGCCTGTGTTGCTCGGAATAGATTTTACCGCTACATTTCAGGGCTTCTTTTTTGACTATAAGACTTTCAGTCATTTCTTTAGAGAATCCCAGCATGGCACAAAACTTTTCCATGCGCAGCATTTCCCTGAACATCGGAAACCACCTGAAAGCCTTGTCTATGATTCTGGCGAGCCGTGACAGTTCTTTTTCTTTCATGTCAAGTTCCTGCCTGTGCATTTCTCTGAGATTGTGGATTTGCGTATCATGCTGTTTCTGCATCTGCTGTACTTGGCTCTGCAATTTTTCAATATTGGTGTTCCGTTTTGAAACCTCGTCTTGCAGTTTTTCGTTGGCACGTTCCAGTTCTTTCAGTTTTCCACTCCCGAAAAGAGAAGCAACTCCACTAGTTATGGCTGTCGCTGCCGTGGTGGCTGTCTTCTTTAACTTGTCAGTGCGTATTTCTGATTTCACCTGTTTCAGTTCCTGCTCGGCAAGATTTATCTGTTCTTCTTTGTGCCGTTTGGCTGCATCCATGCGTTGCAGTTCAGCTTTCTGCTTCTCAATGATAAAGTCGTTCCGTTCCAGATGCTCCTTACCAGTGACAGCCTTTGACTGCCCGCGTTCCATCAGCAGGATGTCGGATGCAAGGGTCTGCATCTGCATCATGTCATCGTCATTGAGCTTTCGGCTCTTTCCTGTTTCGTGGTTCATCCAGTCGAAAACGATATGGGCATGATAGTTCGGCTTGAACC
>ENA-OURU01000195-OURU01000195.1-human-gut-metagenome-genome-assembly--contig:-NODE-195-length-93666-cov-5.043115_pt1 | contig 93666 bp, 92 predicted proteins | sample MGYA00242137_ERZ509064 | MGnify/ENA primary metagenome ERZ509064 (study PRJEB26280, sample SAMEA2338777) | human gut metagenome | biome: human gut; feature: human-associated habitat; material: faeces...
CACTCATACGGAATTTGTCCTGATCTTCCAAATAGGAACCATCACACCACTTCATTACCAACACTGCCACCGTATTCGTTCCATCCTGAAGTACATCGGTAACATCAAACTCACTGGTCATATGCGAAACCTGGCTGTATCCTATGTAAGAGCCATTGATCCATACGTAAAAGCAACTGTCTACTCCTTCAAAGTTCAAAAAAGATTTTGGCGCTTTCTCATCTCTACTGTACTCAAAAGTATGTACATAGGCTCCACACGGAATGTCCTGTGGCACATATGGTGGATCAAACGGAAATGGATACCGGATGTTTGTATACTGGTGTGTATCATATCCAGCCATCTGCCATACACTTGGAACCTGAATCTCATCAAAATTTTCTGTATCATAATTCTTCTCAAAGAAAGAATCCTGAATGTCATAGATGCTGTTAAAATACTGGAATTTCCAAGTTCCATTCAATAACTGCATACGATCTGACTCTTCTCTGTGTTCCACCAAGTTATCCATTCTTCTGGATGCCGGAATATAATAGGCTCTGGCTGGCATTGTATTTTCGTGCAGTACGCTTAGATTTTCATAATAACGTGGTACGATCATAAATAGCTCTCCTCCAATACATATACTTTTTTGTTCTTTGTTTTCCTAAAGCAAACCTTATACTTTACTTTTTGTTTACGTTCCTTAGCTATGTTATATATAGCTTATCCTAATTCGCAAAATATGTCTATGAATTGGATTAGACAAAATATGCACTAAATGATACAATGATAAAAAGTACGAAAAGAGGTGCTGTCCTATGTATTTGAACACCGGTTATTTGAACCACTCACATATGGATTTCAAAGACAAAAGTCGTCCGCTGATTGTAGGTAGCTGTGGTACTTACCGTCTTTCCAGACATCCCAAACTTCCTACCTACCGTCCAAGGGGTCGTCTGGATTATCAGATTATATATATCACTGCTGGTTGTGGGCATTTTCATTTTGATAATGTAAATAATGAAACGATTGTTCCAGCCGGCAACATTGTACTGTACAGACCGAAAGAACTCCAAAAATATGAATATTACGGAGAAGATAAGACAGAAGTATACTGGATTCACTTCACAGGAAGCAATGTGAAAAATATCTTACGTCAATATGGGTTTCCGGATAAAGAACGTGTCTTTCAAGTGGGTACATCTAATGAATATGAACAAATTTTCAAGCGTATCATTATCGAGCTGCAACGCTGTCAAGACAATTATGAGGAAATGCTTGTCCTTTTGCTACGTCATCTTCTGATCAGTTTCCACCGGGAACTGACAAGAGAGCACATATTAAAAAATGAATATCTTGATCATGAGATGGATAATGCTGTTACCTTTTTCAGTGAAAACTACAATCAAAATATCAATATTGATGATTATGCTGCCTCACGAGGCATGAGTGTCAGCTGGTTTATCCGAAATTTCAAAAAATATACCGGTTCTACACCAATGCAATTCATTGTGGGAATCCGCATCAACAATGCTCAGATGTTACTTGAAACAACAACTTATTCCATCAATGAGATTTCTAAGATTGTCGGATATGATAACCAGCTTTATTTCAGTCGGCTTTTTCACAAGCTGAAAGGGTATTCACCCAGAGAGTACCGAAAAATAAGGAACAAGTTCTGATATCCATAATGTCATAAAATTCATTTTTTAGAGAGTGCCACCAAATCATCAAAGTAATGATTATGTGACACCCTCTTCTTTTGTTATTCTTATCTTAATGGTACCTTTTCCGGTATTCTTTACAACCTGTTCCGAAGTTCTCCCGGTCTTGATGGTTCTTTTATCCCGTTCAATGGTCTTGATTTTTTTGACAGCAAGTTCTTTTCCCTGCTCCTGTGCCTTTTCTTCGCCTGAAGGCGGTACTGGTCGCATTTGTTCTTTCGGCTGGTAAACAGTTTCTTCGCCTGCCGAAGAAACAGAAGCTTTCCCTTTCTTCCGTTCAATAAGCTTTTCTGCCTGTCTGCGTACCTGATGCCCTGTTTCGTGAAAGATGCGGTCAGCATACTCGCTGGCCACATCTTCTGCATAACCTACCAGATTATTCTCTCTATCACTAGATTTCTCCGTCGATTGCATGATATTTTCTTTTGTTCTGACATAGGACTGCTTGACATGGTCTGTCACTGTAACTGTCTTATTCCCAGATTCAATGTTGTTGTGGTCTTAGCTGTTCCTCCCTTCTGATTTGCAAGGGCGATTACTTTACACTTGGTCATGTGGATTCCTCCTTCCTCGAAAAATTTAATAGCCAATCTGTTTTACGAAACTGGCTATGTATAAAAATGAGCATGAAAAAAGCCGACTGACTTTCCATTTGAATCAATCGGCTATGTAATATATTCTATTTTACATTTTTCAAGATATTCAATTTCTCGAAAATCTTTTTCTTCACGAAAACGTTCCGGAATATTTCCAAATATTTTCTTATAAATTTCAGCAGACCCTTCTGTATATTCTTCAACTTTATGTGTTAATTTCTTTTTTACTTGCTCTTGAAATGTTTCTGATTGTCGTGGAAGCCATTCATTCATAATTTGAAATGCATTATATTTCTCCAGTCTATCAAAACATACTCCCATTGTTTCTATGATTTCTTTTATCCGCATTTTCTCTTTTGAGGGAATAATAATATACCTCTTTTTTACACATTCACTAATTCTATATTCATTATATTCTACTGGAATAAGCTTACTTTTATACCAATATTCATGTGTAAGTGCAGCATCATCAACCAAACCATTTAAATATAACTGTTCCCATGAAATTAACTGTTCATCATTTTCATCAACGACTATCTTATAAACTTTAACATCTAGCGTATCTTCTTGAAAATACTTATATATCTCCAATGCACGCAAACATTGAATAATACTTGGTGCCAAACATATTCTATTTGTTTTAACTTCTTCCCCTATAGAAGTATCTCCTGGTATTCGTGGAATCAGTATTTCCTGTGTTGGCTTATTAAATAATGTTACATGATATAAAATCAATTCTATTCCCCTTTTTACTACTAAATGGTTCTTTATGCAAATAATCGAAAATCTGTGTCCTCATTATAATCTCTCTTTTTTAATATTTCAATTTATTATTTTCCACGATAGCTTATGAAAAGTTGGGGAATCTTACGCTATCATACATCAAAAGTTGGGTAAATATTGGGTAATTACACTACTCCCCAACTTTTACCCAATTCCATGCATAAATAGCGATAATTTACGATAAGTCAAAATTTGTTCCCCAACACGCAAAAAAACCTTGAATCATCCCATTTTCATAGGAAATTCAAGGTTTTTCGTTGATTTACATGATAATAATACGGTTCAAATTCTTATGCGAACTGTAAGATTATGCGTTCATCTGATTTGCGACTTTTGGCTTACATTCCAGCCTGAGCTGCAACTTCTGCTGCGAAATCGTCAACCTTTTTCTCAAGACCTTCTCCTGTCTCGAAACGAACGAACTTCGTTACTGTTACATTTGCACCGTTCTCTTTTGCTACCTTATCAACATACTTAGCTACTGTAAGGTCGCTGTCCTGAACATATACCTGATCAAGCAGGCAGATTTCTTTCAGCTCTTTGTTCAGACGTCCGATGATCATCTTCTCGATGATATTATCCGGCTTCTCCGGGTTCTCTTTCTTAGCCTGTGCAAGAAGGATCTCTTTCTCATGATCAAGATAATCCTGAGCCACTTCCTGACGGGAAACATATTTCGGAGACATAGCTGCAACCTGCATAGCTACGTTCTTCAGTGCAGCTTTGATCTCATCATTAACAACATCTGTATCAGCTACTACAAGAACACCGATACGTCCGCCACCGTGAATGTAAGGTACAACTACACCATTCTCTGCTGTTACTTTCTCAAATCTTCTGATATTAAGGTTCTCACCAATAACTGCGATCTTCTCTACGAGAGCATCTTTTACAGTCTTTGTTGTATCAGCTTCCCATGCCTCAGCCATGAATGCATCCATATCTGCTGCATCAGAATCTACAACCTGATTTACTACTGCTTCTACAAATCCCTGGAACTCATCGTTCTTAGCAACGAAGTCTGTCTCAGAGTTTACTTCTACGATTGCTGCTACTTTATCATCTTTAACTACAGTCTTAACGATACCTTCTGCTGCAATTCTTCCAGCTTTCTTCTCAGCTTTAGCCTGTCCGTTCTTTCTCAGGAATTCAACGGCTGCATCCATATCTCCATTTGTCTCGGAGAGTGCTTTTTTGCAGTCCATCATTCCTGCACCTGTCATTTCTCTTAACTCTTTTACCATTCCTGCTGTGATTGCCATGATAATTTTCCTCCATTATTCATAGTTATCTGTTGCTTGTCTCTATAAAACTTTTATACAGAAAATCTCCTACCTGCAGATTTTCCCGCATACGAAAGTATATACAAAATGCCTCAACCTGTTGATCAGGCTGAAGCATTCTCGTTGCTGGTCACAGACTACTGTAAACAGCAACGCATTTCTTTTCATATCAAGAACTGATATTACTCTTCTACAGCCTCTTCAGCTTCTGCTGCTTCTACATCAGCATCTTCGTAATAACCATCTTCTGCTGCTCCCTGATTTGCCTCGATCACAGCGTCTGCCATCTTGGAAACGATCAGTTTTACAGCTCTGATTGCATCATCATTTCCCGGGATTACATAATCCAGTTCTTCCGGATCACAGTTTGTATCACAGATACCGATCAGCGGGATTCCGAGTGTATGTGCTTCCTGTACACAGATTCTTTCCTTTTTCGGATCTACGATGAAGATAGCATCTGGCAGCTTCTTCATATCTTTAATTCCGCCAAGGTTCTTCTCCAGCTTATCCCATTCTTTTTTCAGCTCGATAACTTCTTTTTTCGGAAGTACATCGAATGTTCCGTCTTCAGCCATAGTCTCGATGTCTTTCAGACGTTTGATACGGCTCTGGATTGTCTTGAAGTTTGTGAGCATTCCTCCAAGCCATCTCTCATTTACATAATACATTCCGCAACGCTCAGCCTCAGCCTTGATTGCATCCTGTGCCTGCTTCTTTGTTCCTACGAAAAGGATCGTTCCGCCATCTGCTGCAATATCAGATACTGCCTTGTATGCATCGTCTACCATTCCTACAGACTTCTGCAGGTCGATGATATAGATACCATTTCTTTCTGTGTAGATATACGGAGCCATCTTAGGATTCCATCTTCTTGTCTGATGTCCAAAATGAACACCGGCTTCCAATAACTGCTTCATTGAAATAACGCTCATGTTACTTTCCTCCATTTGGTTTTTTTCTTCCGTATGCTTTCAGCTCCTCTGAAACCGGGTAAATCCTGCGATTCTCCTTAGGCACCTTCAAAGGAATCCGCATACGTGCTTTTTCGCAACGCTCGTAGTATAGCATAAAACTTCTCGCATTGCAAGGATTTTTTTCTTACATGGATATCCTTACATTGATATCCATCCAAACACATTTGCGATGGAACTGATCAAAATCACAAGAATGCAGAGCGGTGCAAGATATTTCAGGAAAAAGTGATACAATTTTTTCCGCTTAAATGCTGAAGACAGCTCGATCTCTTTGTCCATTTTCTCAAATCCAACCACCCTCACGATCAAAAGACAGGTTGCCAGTGCTGCAATCGGCATCATCACCGAATTGGTAAGGAAATCAAAGAAATCCAGGAACTGCATTCCCAGGATTCTGACTGAATCCCAGACTCCATATCCCATTGATGAGGCTGTTCCGATCACCAACATAACTCCTGCCATCAGCAGACAACATTTCCAACGTTTCCAGTGAAGTTCATCTTCCAGTGTGGATACGCTTGTCTCCAGCAGGGAAATCGCACTGGTAAGTGCCGCAAATAAGAACATCAGGAAAAAGACGATCCCAACGACAGTTCCTACTCCCATACTTGAAAATACTTTTGGCAGTGTAATAAATGTCAATGACGGACCTGCCTGCAGTGTCTCCATATCTCCGCCTGAGAAAGCAAACACCGACGGAATAATCATAAGTCCTGCAAGAAGTGCCACACCTGTATCAAAAACCTCCACCTGGGTTGTACTTTTCTCAATGTCCACTTCTTTTCCAATATAAGAGCCATAAGTATACAAGATTCCCATGGCGATGGAAAGAGAATAGAACATCTGGCCCATGGCTGCCACAACTGTCATTATGGAGAAATGTTCCAGATTCGGGATCAGAAAATACTTGATTCCTTCCACTGCTCCCGGTCTTGTAACCGAATAAACTGCAACCACAACTGCCAGCACGATCATCATCGGCATCATCACTCTGGAGACTCTCTCAACTCCATTTTTCACCCCTGCCAGAATAACTGCAAATACAAGCACCGCAAATACAAGAAACCATAATTCCACTTTCCCGGAAGAAGTGATAAACTCTGTAAAATATCCGTCCTTTGCCAGTGTCTCCGAATTTCCACGCAGATATTCAAAAAGGTATTTCAGCACCCAGCCACCAATCACACTATAATATGGAACGATCAGCATTGGGATCACTGCATTGATCCATCCACCGAATTTTAAAGATTTCTTTTTTCCGAAAGTGCCAAAAGCACCAACCGGACTTTTCTTTGTCATCCGCCCCAGTGTCGTTTCCGACATGATCATGACATATCCGAACGTCAGCATCAGGATCAGATAAACCAGCAAAAACATACCGCCACCGTACTTTGCTGCGAGATAAGGGAAACGCCAGATATTTCCAAGACCGACTGCTGAGCCTGCCACTGCCAGAACATATCCTATACGCCCTGAAAATTTTCCTCTTGCATCCGGCTTCTCCTCTTTACCTTTCTTTTTTGAGACTTTCTCCATGGGAAGTTCCTCCATACTTATCAATATAGTCAGAACATTAGCCTATCATTAAACCTGCCAGGATTCAAGCCTCATACTCAAATTTCTGCCTTTTTTCGGCTTTTATTTTACATAAATTTTTCATTTTTCACCCATTCTTCTTTACATCCTTTTTCTATACTGATCTCAGATAGAAAAAAAGATTTCTCATAGATAGAAAAGAGGGAACTGTCATGTACAAAAAATTATGGAAAAAACTGAATCAGAATCATACTGTAGCACATACAGCTGCTATTTATCTTACTGTTATGACTCTTGGATGGATGCTTGCCGGACTCCTTGTCGGCGGACTGGCTGATCTGATCATACCTTTTAATATGGAAAGTAAAATTACACTTTTCATCTGCTTTGGCGGTTACGGTGGCCTGATTTTTGGATTATTTGGCGGAATCTTTTATCTGTACCAGTTAAATCTGAAGAAACGGAACTGACCGTGACTTTTCTCTGCATATGCCAGAGCATTTTTAATCGTTCCCTCTGCATATGCAGTAATATTCTTAATGATACCAGGGTCAAAAGGTCTGACACCACGTGTGCTCGCACACTAGTGGTAGAATGACCTTGTGACCCGCCCCAATATGAGCATAAAAGTGGGGCGTAAGCACCACGATATGCGAATGTTGGGTAGGATTGTGGGAGCACGTGGTGCGTAACAATCCGTAGGTATCATAGTCGGGGGCTTTTGACCCCGACATCTTCTTACTTATTCCTGCCGCATATGCAGACACTCCCTTCCCGGTTCTTCTTTGGGATCCAGATACTTTTCCAGTGCCTTTAAATAGGTAGTTCCAAGTCTGCTTATGCGGTTTTTCTGATGCACGATATATCCGATCTTCATTTCATTCTCATCTGCCAGCGGTACTGCAATGATATCTTTCCCATTTAAATTTTCATCAATGACACCGCTGCATACAGTATAGCCATTCAGCCCGATCAAAAGATTGAAAAGTGTTGCCCTGTCTCTGACTCTGATATTTTTCTTTCGCTCTGAAACCGAAAAAACTTCCTCGGAAAAATAAAAGGAATTATGTTCCCCCTGTTCAAAGGACAAATATGGATAATCTTCCAGTTCTTCATTGGTAATGACTTCCCTGTCTGCCAGCGGATGCCGTCTGCTGATAAAGACATGCGGCCTCGCCACAAAGAGAAGATGAAACTCCAGTCCGTTGGATTTCAGAATCTTGCGGAGTACCGTCTCATTAAAATCATTTAAAAAGAGAAGACCAATCTCACTTCTCATTCTCGCCACATCTTCAATGATCTCATAAGTCTGCGTTTCCCGGATGCTGAAATCATACTCATCCTGACCATACCTTTTGATCAGATCTACAAACGCATTTACCGCAAAAGAATAATGCTGCGTCGACACGCAGAACTTTTTCTTTTCCCCGTGTCCTCCTTTATATTTGTCCTCCAGTACTGCTGCCTGTTCCAGAACCTGTCTGGCATACCCCAGAAAGATTTCCCCCTCTGCTGAGAGGCTGATGCCCTTATTCGTCCGGTTAAAAATAACCACATTCATCTCTTTTTCCAGCTCATGGATGGCATTTGTCAGACTCGGCTGGGAAATATATAATTTTTTTGCTGCTTCAGTGATCTTCCCTGTTTCTGCTACCATGCAGACATATTTTAATTGTTGCAATGTCATAGTTCCACCTGCTTTTTCTGTATACCCGTCCTTTCTTCTGGTATACCTGCCTCTTTTTCTGATGATTGTAATTTTTTGTCGTTAATGCTATACTTGCATCTGTTAAAAATTTTATCGTATGTTGGAAATGATTTCAAGGAGGATTTATGAAACGCAAAGCTTTCAAAGCCGCTTTTCCTTATACTCTCCCTATTTTAGCCGGGTTCAGTTTTCTCGGAATGGCTTATGGAATCTACATGAATGCATCCGGGTTTTCTTTTGTCTACCCTCTTTGCATGAGTTTTCTGATCTACGGTGGCTCTTTGGAGTTTGTCGCTGTCGAGATGCTTGAAAAAAATATGGAAACGGAATATGTTCCTGTCCATCGCTGCCGGAACGATAAGCTATATGCTGTTACTGCATTTTTTGTGACTTTATTTTTTATATCTTGAGGAGGTATCTATGAAAAAATTAAACTGGTTTGCAAGACCTGAAAAATTCAGGAACAGACTGATCATGGTCATACTTGGAGTTCTCATCCAGGGATTCGGACTCTCCTGGCTGATCGAGATCCATTTCGGTACAGATCCATGTTCGGCATTTACGCAGGGAGTAATCTCCCATGTCGGACTGACATTTGGAACAGCCCAGCTTCTGATCAATCTGATCCTTTTTATCATCATTTTCCTGTCCGATACAAGCCTGATCGGTTTTGGAACGATTGCAAATATGATCTTTATCGGATATATCTCCGATACCTGCAGATGGATCTACAGCAGAATCTTTCCCGCACATTTCTTTGAATCCATGCCGGTTCGCATCTGTATCCTGCTGCCTGCACTGATTGTATTTATTTTCGGAGCCGCCATGTATATGACTGCTGCTCTTGGTACATCACCGTACGATGCAATTTCATTTATTCTTGCAAAGAAAGTACCGCACGTTCCATTTAAATACGTCCGTATCGCATGGGATACATCTTTTCTTCTTCTGGGATGGATCGCCGGTGGAAATGTCGGTCCGGTCACATTTGCGATTGCATTTTTCCTTGGTCCTGTCATTAGCTGGGAGCAGAAAAAGCTGGCTGTATTCATCTCCTAGTACATCGTTTCGTAAATAACTATACCAATCACGCAGGATGCAGATTCGAGTGTGCAGGTATAAAAATGTAGGCGTAGCGGGCTACGCCGAGGCTTTTATGCCTGTGCAATCGAATTTGCAGACAAGTTAGTGGTATAGTTATTTCGAAAACGATGTACTAGTACTGATTGAAGAATCCAGCGTGTCTATTTTGCGGATGCTTTATGCACTGATCGCATTTCCGGTATACAACTGATAATACCTGCCTTTTTCTTCGATCAGCTGTTCATGCGTTCCACGCTCTATGATTCTTCCCTGTTCCAGAACCATGATACAATCTGAGTTTCTGACAGTAGAAAGACGATGTGCGATCACAAACGTTGTCCTTCCTTTCATCAGACGATCCATACTTTCCTGAATAATCCGCTCTGTTCTCGTATCGATCGAGCTTGTCGCTTCATCCAGGATCAGAACCGGTGGATCTGCCACTGCTGCCCTTGCTATCGCAAGAAGCTGACGCTATCCCTGACTTAAATTTGCACCGTCTCCGGTCAGTACGGTATCATATCCATCCGGAAGCCTGCGGATAAATCCGTCTGCATTGGCAAGCTTTGCTGCCGCCACGATTTCTTCATCTGTTGCATCCAGCTTTCCGAACCGGATATTTTCCCGGACTGTTCCGGTAAAAAGATGCGTATCCTGAAGAACGATCCCCAGGGAACGCCGCAGATCTGCCTTTTTGATCTTATTAATATTGATGCCATCATAGCGGATCTTACCATCCTGGATATCATAGAACCGGTTGATCAGATTCGTAATGGTTGTCTTTCCGGCTCCGGTCGATCCGACGAATGCGATCTTCTGTCCCGGCTCAGCATATAACCTGACATCATGCAGAACGATCTTATCATCATTATATCCAAAGTCAACTCCGTCAAAGACAACATTTCCTTTCAGTTCAATATAATCCACTGAGCCATCTGCCTGATGCACGTGCTTCCATGCCCAGCGTCCGGTTCTTTCTTTACACTCTGTCAGCTTTCCATCCTCTTCTTTCGCACGTACCAAAGTGACATAACCTTCATCTACTTCCTGCTTTTCATCCAGCAGACGGAAAATTCTTTCTGCCCCCGCCATTGCCATGACGATCGCATTTAGCTGCATACTGACCTGATTGATCGGCATACTGAAGCTTTTATTGAAAGTCAGAAAACTTGCCAGACCACCTAATGTAAAGCCACCGACTCCGTTCAATGCAAGACCTCCACCGACGATCGCACATAAGACATAACTGATATTTCCAAGCTGGGCATTGATCGGTCCTAAAAAATTGGAAAAAGTATTGGCACGATCCGCACTGACAAATAAGTCATCATTCAACTTTTTAAAATCGGCTTTATTTTCTTCCTCATGGCAAAAAACTTTAACGACTTTCTGACCATTCATCATTTCCTCGATAAATCCATTGACTTTTCCCAGATTCACCTGTTGTTCCAGGAAGTATCTTCCGCTTCGTCCTGCTGATGCCTTCGTACATAAAACCATAACTGCCACCATAACCATCGTAACCACCGTCAGTGGGATATTCAGGATCAGCATACTGATAAAGACACTGATGATCGTGATCCCGCTGTTGATGATCTGCGGAATACTCTGACTGATCATCTGCCGCAGCGTATCGATATCATTCGTATAAACTGACATGATATCTCCATGAGCATGGGTATCAAAATATTTGATCGGCAGCGTTTCCATATGTTCGAATAATTCATTTCTCAGATTCCGCAAAGTTCCCTGCGTCACATTGACCATGATCCGGTTATACAGATAGGTTGCCACCACACCCACTGCATAAAAGACCGCCACCCTGCCGATTGCCTGGGCTAAAGGTCCAAAATCCGGTGAATCCGTCAGAAGGAACGGAGTAATATAATCATCGATCAGATTTTTGGTAAACATCGTACCCTGTACATTTGCGATAACTCCTGTCAGGATCAGGACAAAAACCAAAATACACTGCCACAGGTAATCTTTGAATACATATTTCATCAGCCGTACAAAAAGTTTTCCCGGGTTTTCCACTTTTCCCTTTGCTCCACGGGGAGTTTTCCTCATTGTTCCTGCCATTTTATTCACCTGCCTTTTCATCAAAATCACCGCCGCCCTGCGTCTGAGACTCATAAACTTCCCGGTAGATCCCGTTTGTATCCAGCAATTCTTCATGCGTTCCAAATCCATTGATCCTGCCCTCATCCATCACAATGATACGGTCTGCATCCTGCACACTGGAGACACGCTGGGCGATGATCAGCTTGGTTGTATCAGGGATCTCTTCTCTGAATGCTCTGCGGATTTTCGCATCTGTAGCTGTATCTACCGCACTGGTACTGTCATCCAGGATCAGGATCTTCGGCTTTTTCAGAATTGCCCTGGCAATACAGAGTCTCTGCTTCTGTCCACCAGATACATTATTTCCACCCTGTTCGATGTACGTCTCATATTTCTTTGGAAATCGTTCAATAAATTCATCTGCACATGCCAGTTTACACGCTTCTATGCACTCTTCATCTGTGGCATTTTTATTTCCCCACCGCAGATTTTCCAGAATCGTGCCGGAGAAAAGAACATTCTTCTGAAGTACAACTGCTACTTGGTTTCTCAGAGATTCCATGTCATATTCTCTGACATTTCTGCCACCGACAAGAACTTCTCCCTTTGTCACATCATACAGACGACTGACCAGATTGACCAGACTGGTCTTTGCACTTCCTGTTCCCCCGATGATCCCGATTGTCTCTCCTGAACGGATCTTCAGATTGATATCGGTCAGTACCGGCTCTTTGCTGTCCTTTTTATAAGCAAATTCTACATTTTTAAATTCGATTCTTCCATCTTTTACTTCAAAGACAGGATCTGCCGGATTATGAAGGTCACTCTCTTCATTCAGTACTTCTGAAATTCGCTGCATACTGGCTGTACTCATAGAGATCATGACAAATACCATGGACAGCATCATCAGACTGCTCAGAATATTCATACAGTATGCCAGCAGACTCATCAGTTCCCCGGTCGTCAGCGTACTACTTATGATCATTTTTGCTCCCAGCCAGCTAATCAGGATAATACAGGTATAAACCGTTGTCATCATCAGCGGGGCATTAAAAATAACATTTCGTTCTGCCTTTACAAAAATTCTGTAAATATTTTCACTTGCTTTCTGAAACTTACTTGTCTCCTGCTCCTCTCTTACATAAGCCTTCACGACACGGATCGCAGAGACATTCTCCTGTACCGATGCATTCAGGTCATCATATTTCGGAAATGCCTGCCGAAAATACGCCGTTGCATGACGGATAATAAAGAAAAGGATCGTACCTAATATAATGACTGCAACAAGATAGATGCTTGCAAGTCTTGCATTGATCGCAAATGCCATCACCATGGCACAGATCATACTGGCAGGGGCACGCGTGAACATACGCAGTGTCATCATGTACGCATTCTGTACATTCGTCACATCAGTTGTCATACGGGTTACCAGTCCTGCCGTACTGAAATGATCGATATTGGCAAAAGAAAAACTCTGGATATGGTTGAACATTGCCTCACGCAGATTTTTTGCAAATCCTGCAGAAGCCTTTGCTCCAAACCTTCCGCCTGCCAGTCCTGCAAATAATCCGACTGCGGCGGCAACGACCATAATGCCTCCTACTTTGTAAATATGCTGCATATTTCCTGCATTGACCCCTTCATCAATGATCGATGCCATCAGGAACGGGATCAGCGTCTCCATCAGGACTTCCACGATCATAAATACAGGAGTCACTATGGAAGCCCTCTTATATTCTTTTACTTCTTTTAATAATGTCTTTAGCATGGACATCCTCCTTTCCTGCTTTCAAAAATGAAATCCATTATATCCTGTCCGGTCTGTTCAGATCAGTGCCAGACTTTTTAAAAGATACAGCCACCCGGTCAGGGTAAATGCACTGAACAGAGTTGTCAGCATGACGACGCTGGAAGAAAGCACTCCTTCATGTCCCATATTTTTTGCCATCACAAAACTGCTCACAGTCGTCGCCGATCCAAGCATGACCAGGATTGCGATCAGTTCTTCCCTTCGGAATCCAAGATATGCTGCAAGCGGGAGAAAAATCGCGACGAATCCGACCAGTTTCATAAATGTTGCTGTGACAGCCGGTCTTACTTTTCCCATTGCTTTCTTAAAGTCAAAGGTTGCTCCCATCGCCATCAGTCCCATTGGTGTCGCAACAGCTCCGATACTGGACACTGCCTTATTGAGTATCTGCGGCATCGGGATCTTCAGTGCTGACCAGATCAGCCCTGCCACGATTCCGATAATGATCGGATTTGTCACGATCCCCTTTAAAGTTTTTTTCCACACTTCCTTATCCAGTGCTTTTCTTTCCGGTTGAAAGAATGACAATACAACCACTGCCATCACATTATAAAGTGGGACACTTCCAATGATCATCAGCGGAGCCATTCCTGCATTTCCATAAATATTCTGAATAAATGCAATTCCCAGCAGTGCCGCACTGCTCCGATAGGATGACTGGATAAACTCTCCCTGAATAGTCCTGTCTTTCCATAAAAATGAAATACCTGACACAATCGCAATGCTGATAAATGTAACAATAAAGCAGAAGATCACAAACCGGATATTCCATACTTCCTCAAAATCAACCGTTGCAAGGTCACTGAAAAGCAGCACAGGAAGCGGAACAAGAAAAACAAACTTATTCATCTTTTCCGCAAATTCTACATCCATCCACCCAATTTTCCGAAAAACCATTCCCAGTACCATCATGAGAAAAATAGGAACAGTCGCATTCAGACTAAAAATCAAATTTTCCATTCTATCACTCCGTTCTTAATGCCGTTACCGGATCACTCTTTGCTGCTTTTATTTGCATTGTCTTTTATCATACTATCTTTTAATTTTTTGGTCAAAAGATCTTTTTTCTTATCCGACACCCATATCCGGCTCCCGGTTTTTTCCCTTCTGACAAATAGTTTTTCAGTGCTTTTTGCAGACTGGTGTTCTCAGGATATGCCTCCGGATCTTCCAGTATTCTTCCAAAAACCCTTTCCTCTGCCTGACGGTTTTCCAGATTCACAGACTGAATTTCAAAGCAATTCTGAAACTGAAGGATTCCGCTTTCTTTCTCCAGCAGCTCTTTCAGTGCCGGAGAAAGCAGCCAGGATTCGCAGTCATACAGTTTATAGGAAGAACCAAAAAAACGGTCCGCCCATGCAAAAGATGCTTCACATCCTTCACGGCTCAGAGATTCTCCTTCCGGTACATGGACATGGATCACTTTCTGCCCCTCATCCGGCTCAAACTGAAGTCTTCCAAGCCGGAATAATTTCATTTTCAAATGAAGTTTCAGCCACTGCTCCTCGCAAAGTCCGATCTTTTTTCTTTCTTTTACACAATGCCGATACCAGATTGTAAAATCTGAAAATGTCGCATCATACACTTCATCCGGTATTTCTTTTTCTACATACTCTTTATACAGATCCGTTGCAAAACGGACATATAAAGAAAGAAGAAGTCCTTCTTTTTCCTGTTCTCCTGCAAGCATTTCAAAAAATTTTTCTTCTTTTTTATAAAATAATTCTTTCCATCTGTGGTATTCCTGCTCCGTCATCTTCAGAATCCGTACCACATCTCTTCCCTCTTTCGGCAGCCTGATCCTTTCCATCAGTTGTTCTTCATCCACTGCATACCGGCAGGACAGTATACCGACTGCCCGATGCAGCCGTTCCACTTCTTCTGCCAGTTCTCTTTTTATCTGCTCATCTGCCTCCATAAATCCGGCTGTTCCGACTCCGTTGCTTTTTCCTTTTCCATAAAAGCATCTGACACTGTCCAAAAGCTGTTCTGCCTTCTTTTCATATTCCGGTACTTTCTTCATCTGACACAGTTTCCTTACATCATGGATGGCTTCTTCCAGCATCCTGAACCTCGGTGAAACCCGCACATCCGGCTCTTTTTCCCGCCTTTCTCCGGGATACACCAAGAACATATCCCCTGCTTCAAAATAGCAGTGGACATTTTCCTCCAGAGGATCTTTACACCAGGCATCATATGCCCATTTCAGAAATCCATCCGCACCACATGACTCGATATACCAGATTGTCCATGCAGCTTCACCCGGATCACTCATGGAAAAGATGCCCGGATAATCATGGATCATACTGTAAATGCTTGTCAGCTTTCCTTCCTGCCTCCGCCTGCGGACAATCTCCCTGAACAACTCCTGCGGGATCTCCTCATTTGCCAGTGCAGACAGATGGGGTGTCACCGTAAATAGTCTGTCCCACATTTCTTTATTATAATGCACCACCGCACCGCCCACTTTCAGGGAATTTCCGTGCCTGTCCGGGAAAGTTGCGATCAGGTTCAGAGCTGCCTCCATCTCTTCTTTCGGGCGTTCATCCATCGCCAGTATCATCCGGTCAAACCATCCTTTTTCTTCCAGATGTTGTACAAAACTCTGTAAAAATGCACTCCACGCCTCAGTCCAGAACTCACTTCCGGGTTCTGCCTGCTTCTCTATTTCTTTTCCATCTTCCCTGTATCGCAACACATTCCCCCAGGGAACAACAGAATAACACTCTATATAGGACACCTTTACTTCTTTCAGCAAAAACCCAGTCCACCGGTCAAACTCTCCGTATTCAAACTGCCATTTTCCATTTTCTCTTTTCCATCTGACCATGGACGGATAGTCACACCATGTCTGATGATACCACGGTTCTTCCACGATCGAAGCTGTTCCGATTTTTCCACCAGCCTCCATATAAGGCCGCATCTGCCGTTTCATGATCTGAAGATGCTCCCTGCCAAAAGGTTCAACCTGATAATATGCCGCACTGGCATAAGGATACTGCCACAGATTCAGATAATACTCATTGTCCTGGTCCAGCTTAAGATCCAGCACCCGGATCTTTAACTTCAGGCTCTGCTCCCCACCTTGTTCTGTTCTCACCCGGATTTTTGTACTGTAAAGCCCCGGTTTTGCATCCTGAGTCGTTGACACCGTGATCCAGATCGGCTGGATGATTCTTCCGTTCTTCTCCAACAGCTTTTCACGCTCCATCTGTGAACCATAGATCACATCCGCACTATAGCTTTTGTCTCCCTTCGGTGCTTCCGGCAGACGGTACGGCCTCGGCTCCGGGATCCAGTTACTTCCCGTATACGTGCTGATCCATTTTTGAAATTCTGCTCTTACCTCTATCCCTTCAGACAAATTTCCTTTTTCATTCATCACCGGATCTGCGATCAGTTCCAGGTCTTCTGCCTTTTCGTCCAGGATCACTTCCGCCGCTGCATTTCCACGGTCTCCCTGCCATAAAAGCAGTCTCTCCTCCTGCCGATGCTGCTCCGGTATTCTGTCCCACTCGGCTCTCCGTTCTTTTTTTATAAATGTATACTGACTGATTCCCATGGTTCTCTCCTGCTATCAATTATTTTCATCTGTTAACGCTCATTATATCACAGGAAGAAAAAAGATACCCATAGATTTCTCTACGGATATCTTTTTCAGAGAAGATTCCTGTTATATTTTTCAGAGGAATTTCCTACTGTATATTCAGGTTTGTATAACCCATCAGGCTTTCATCAATTTCTCTTGCAACTTCGCGGCCCTCGCGGATCGCCCACACAACAAGTGACTGTCCCCGGTGCATATCCCCTGCTGTAAACACATTTTTTACATTCGTCGCATATCTGCCCGGCTCTGTTTTTACATTCGTGCGTTCATTGATTTCCACACCAAATGCTTTTGTCACATAATCCTGGCTTCCAAGGAATCCTGCTGCGATCAGAACCAGATCCACCGCCACTGTATATTCACTTCCCGGAATTTCTTCCATTCTCATGCGTCCGGTCTTTTCGTCTTTTTTACTCTCAAGTTTCACAAGAACAGCCTTACACAGCTTTCCTTTCTTATCCTTGATAAATTCTTTGACCGTTGTGGTATACACACGCGGATCTGCACCAAAAACTGCGATTGCCTCCTGCTGGCCATAATCGGTCTTGCAGACTCTCGGCCATTCCGGCCATGGATTGGATGCAGCTCTCTGATCCGGTGCCTTGGGCATCATTTCCAACTGAACCACACTTTTTGCTCCATGACGGATGGAAGTTCCAACACAGTCATTTCCTGTATCTCCACCACCGATGACCATGACCTTCTTTCCTTTTGCAGAAATATATGTGCCATCCTTTAACTGCATATCATTTGCCCATAAGGCTTTTGTCGTTGATTTCAGAAAATCTACCGCAAAGTAAATTCCTTCTGCATCCCGCCCCGGTACTTTGATATCTCTTGGATTGGATGCACCACATGCAAGTACAACCCGGTCATAATTTTTCAGGATCTCTGACGGCTTGATTTCTTTTCCTACATCACATCCGGTCCGAAACTCAATTCCTTCCTCTTTCATGATCTCGATCTTGCGGTCAATGATCTGCTTTTCCAGCTTCATATTCGGAATACCATACCGCAGCAGACCGCCCGGCTTGTCTTCCCGTTCAAATACCGTCACCTGATGTCCTCTCTGATTCAGAAGATCTGCGGCAGTAAGTCCGGACGGACCGGATCCGATCACTGCAACTTTCTTTCCGGTTCTTACTTTCGGTGGATTTGCCTTGGCATAACCCATCTCATAAGCATTTTCAATGATGGCATATTCATTGCTCTTTGATGCCACTGCCTCCTGGTTCAGTCCACAGGTGCAGGCATTCTCACACAGTGCCGGACATACACGGGAGGTGAACTCCGGGAAATTATTTGTCTTCTTCAGACGCAGATAGGCTTCTTTCCAGTTTCCGTTATAAATCAGATCATTCCATTCCGGTACTAAATTGTGGAGCGGACATCCGCTTGCCATCCCTGCCAGTAATTTTCCTGACTGACAGAATGGAACTCCGCACGCCATACAGCGTGCTCCCTGAAGTTCCTGTTCTTCCTTTGATAACGGCGTATGGAACTCGTTAAAATGCTGTATTCTCTCAAGTGGTGTCTCCGCTATTTTATCCTGTCTTTTATAATCCATAAATCCTGTCGGTTTTCCCATCTTCCTACGCCTCCTATCTTCCGTTCTTAATCAGGTTAAATGCCTCGATCTTTGCTTTTTCTCTGCTCAGACCTTTTTCTTCCATCTGAATGATCGTTGACATCATTTTCTCATAATCTTCCGGTATGATCTTCTTGAACTTCGGAAGATACTCTTTAAAGTTATCAAGGATCTTCTTTCCGACCTCTGAATTTGTATAGGCTACATGCTCCTGGATCATGCCTTTGAGTTCCTGCACATCATACTTATCGGTCACACGCTCGATGTTGACCATCGCTTTGTTGACTTTCTGATAAAGTCTGCTGTCAAGGTCAAGAACATAAGCAATACCGCCGCTCATTCCTGCTGCAAAGTTCTTTCCAACCTGTCCCAGTACAACGACACATCCTCCGGTCATGTACTCGCAGCCGTGATCGCCGACACCTTCTACCACTGCTCTGACTCCTGAGTTTCTTACTGCAAATCTTTCTCCTGCCACACCACCGACAAATACTTTACCACTGGTAGCTCCATATAAAGCAACGTTACCGATGATGATATTCTCATCTGATTTGAACTTCACGCCCTTCGGCTGGCATACGACCAGTTTACCACCGGAAAGACCTTTTCCGAAATAATCGTTGCTGTCTCCGGTCAGTTCAAGAGTCAGTCCCTTCGGAATAAATGCACCAAAGCTCTGACCGCCTGCTCCTTTACACTGGATCACGAAGCTGTCTTCTTCCAGTCCTTCAGGATATCTTCTCGTGATCTCTGATCCGAAGATTGTTCCGAATGCACGGTCTGTATTCGTGACATCGACTTCAAGTCCTCTCTTTTCTCCCCGCTCAAGTGCCGGAAGAAGCTGCTTTACAAGCACTTTTTCATCCAGGGTCTTACCAAGTTCAAAATCGTAAACTTTCTTTGGATTGAAGATCATGCCTTTCTTTTCTTTTGCATATGGGTTATACAGCACGCTGCTCAGATCCAGCATAGCCGCACGACGGGAAGTCGGTACATCCTTCACTTTCAAAAGATCGGTACGTCCAACCAGTTCGTCTACTGTGCGGACACCCAGCTTTGCCATATATTCTCTCAGTTCTTCTGCAATAAACCGCATGAAGTTGACTACATACTCCGGCTTTCCTGTAAATCTCTTTCTCAGTTCCGGGTTCTGCGTAGCAACTCCCACCGGACACGTATCCAGGTTGCAGACTCTCATCATCACACAGCCCATCGTTACAAGCGGAGCTGTGGCAAATCCGAACTCTTCTGCTCCCAGCATTGCTGCGATCGCCACATCACGGCCGCTCATCAGCTTGCCGTCTGTCTCAATGCGGACACGCTCACGCAGCCCATTCTGGATCAGTGTCTGATGCGTCTCGGCAAGTCCGAGTTCCCACGGAAGTCCTGCATTCTGAATGGAGCTTCTCGGAGCAGCTCCGGTTCCTCCGTCATAACCTGAGATCAGGATGACTCCTGCACCAGCTTTCGCAACACCGGCTGCCACAGTACCGACTCCTGCCTCTGATACAAGCTTCACTGAAATCCTTGCATTTTTATTTGCATTCTTACAGTCATAGATCAACTGTGCCAGGTCTTCGATGGAGTATATATCATGGTGCGGTGGTGGTGAGATCAGACTGACTCCCGGTGTTGAATGACGGGTCTTTGCGATCCACGGATATACCTTTCCTCCCGGAAGATGTCCACCTTCTCCTGGTTTTGCTCCCTGTGCCATCTTAATCTGGATCTCTTTTGCACTGACAAGATATCTTGATGTCACTCCGAAACGTCCTGAAGCCACCTGCTTGATGGCCGAGCATTTATTTGTATCCAGTCGCTCGATATCCTCTCCACCTTCACCGGAGTTGGATTTTCCGTGAAGCATGTTCATGGCGATTGCCATGGTCTCATGAGCTTCTTTGGAAATGGATCCGTAGGACATGGCTCCTGTCTTAAATCTTGTTACGATGGAATCTACGTTTTCCACTTCTTCGATCGGAACGCTCTTCTTCGAATAATTAAATTCAAGCTGGCCTCTCAGGTTGATCTTTTCGCCCTCTTCATCCACCATCTGTGTGTACTGTTTGAACAGATCATAACTTCCGGTTCTTGTAGACTGCTGAAGCATGTGGATCGTCTGTGGATTGTAAAGATGTTCTTCTCCACCGCTCTTATATTTATGCTTTCCGACGCTGTCCAGTGTCATATCTACAGCAAGTCCCAGCGGATCAAAGGCCTCTGTATGGAATGCAGTATAATCTTCTGCAATCTCCTCAATTCCGATTCCACCGACACGGCTGACTGTATCGGTAAAATAACGATTGATAAAGTCACTCTTCAGACCGATCGCCTCAAAGATCTTTGCTCCCTGATAAGACTGGATCGTTGAGATTCCCATCTTGGATGCGATCTTGATGATTCCATGGATCACCGCAGAGTTATAGTCATCCACCGCTGCGTAATAATCTTTGTGAAGCAGATTTGACTCAATCAACTGACGGATGGACTCATGTGCCAGATACGGGTTGATCGCACATGCCCCATAGCCCAGCAGGGTTGCAAAATGATGGACCTCTCTCGGTTCCCCACTTTCCAGGATCATGGCAACAGAGGTTCTCTTCTTTGTGCGGACCAGATGCTGCTGCAATCCCGATACAGCCAGAAGTGACGGAATTGCTACATGATACTCATCTACATCCCGGTCTGTCAGGATCAGGATATTCGCTCCCTCACGGATGACTCTGTCTACTTCGATGAACAGATATTCAATGGCTTTTTCCAGGCTCGTATTCTTATAATAAGTGATCGGGATCTCTGCAACTTTGAATCCGTCCACATTCATGTTCTTGATCTTCAGAAGATCGGTATTGGTCAGGATCGGGTTATTTACCCTGAGCATCTTACAATTTTCTTCTTTCTGCTCCAGCAGGTTCCCGTCTTTTCCAATGTAGATCGTAGTGGATGTAACAATCTCCTCACGGATCGCATCAATCGGCGGGTTCGTAACCTGGGCAAATAACTGCTTGAAATATCCAAACAACGGCTGACGCTTTTTAGAAAGAACGGACAGTGGTGCATCCATTCCCATGGCTGCGATTCCCTCTCCACCGTTCTTTGCCATGGTCAGAATGGAGGTCTTCACATCTTCATAAGAATATCCGAATGCTTTCTGAAGCTGTGTACATTCTTCCGCCGTATATTTCGGAACATCTTTATTCGGGATCTTCAGATCCTTCAGAGCGATCAGATTGCTGTCCAGCCACTCACCGTACGGATGCTCGTTTGCGTATTTTTCTTTCAGTTCCTCATCATCGATCACCCGTCCTGCCACAGTATCAACCAGAAGCATCTTACCCGGATGAAGTCTTTCTTTCATGACAATCTTTGACGGATCAATATCCAGTACTCCGACCTCAGAAGAAAGGATCAGGTTATCATCCTCTGTGATATAGTAACGGGAAGGACGAAGACCGTTTCTGTCAAGTACCGCTCCCATCACATCTCCATCGGAGAAAAGGATGGATGCCGGTCCGTCCCATGGCTCCATCATGGTTGCATAATACTGATAGAAATCTTTCTTGTTCTGAGACATTTCATTGTTGTTGACCCACGGTTCAGGAATTGCGATCATGACTGCCAGCGGAAGCTCCATTCCACTCATGACCATAAATTCCAGTGCATTGTCAAGCATTGCCGAGTCAGAACCGGAGGTATTGATCGCCGGAAGAACTTTATGAAGCTCACCTTTCAGTCTGCCTGCCTCCATCGTTTCTTCTCTGGCACGCATCTTATCCGCATTACCACGAATTGTATTGATCTCTCCGTTATGCACGATGAAACGGTTCGGATGGGCTCTCTGCCAGCTTGGTGCTGTATTCGTACTGAAACGGGAATGTACCATGGCGATAGCTGATACATACTCCTCATCCTGCAGATCTGCAAAGAAAAGACGGAGCTGTCCTACAAGGAACATCCCTTTATAGACGATCGTTCTGCTGGAGAGTGAAACGACATACGTGTCATCACTGCTCTGTTCAAAGATCCTTCTTACCACATACAGCCGGCGGTCAAATTCCAGTCCCTTTGCATACCTGGACGGACGTTCGATAAACGCCTGCATGATACATGGCATACAGTCAACCGCACTTTTTCCGAGGATATCCGGGTGAATTGGAACTTCTCTCCATCCTAAGAATTTCAGTCCTTCTTTTTTTACGATCACCTCAAAGATCTTCTTCACCTGATTTCTCTTCAGCTCGTCCTGCGGAAGGAAGAACATTCCCACACCATAATCTCTCTCTCCTTTGAGATCGATCCCGAGTGGCTGACAGACCTTTTTAAAAAAGTTATGTGGAATCTGTGTCAGGATTCCGACACCATCTCCTGTCTTTCCCTCTGCATCCTTTCCGGCTCTATGCTCCAGATTTTCCACGATATGCAGTGCACCTGCTACTGTACTGTGGCTTTTCTGACCTTTAATATTAACGATTGCTCCAATACCGCAGTTATCATGTTCAAAACTTTCACGATACAGACCCTGCTGTGGGATTTCATTTTCTTTCCTCATAGTCGCTGTCCTTTCTTTTGCATATTTAAAACTTTTTTAAAATATAACTCTTTTTCCCTATCTTGTAAACAGGAATTTTCTGTAAATTATCTGATAATTCGACTTTTTATTATTTTATTTTTTATTGTCTGATTATTTAAGTTTTTTATGAATTTAACATCAATTCCTGATATCTTCGATATTTCCTTTAATCACTGGATTTTTCTTCATAAAAGTAAAAAAATACGCAATAGGTCACACGCCCCATTGCGTACAATTCAAGATTGTATTTTTATAAATACAATTTTCTATATAATGTTCCTGTTATAGTTCATCGTTTTCCCTTGAAGTTTTTTTCTCCATTACCGGATCACCGGTCTTCTGTATCATAACAAATAAGACGGAACAGAAGAAAGCACTTAAAATGATCGCCAGTCCCATCCTCATCAGATCTCCTGCCAGCCATCTGAACAGACCGACCTCGGTAAAGAGGATCGACCCGGTATTCAGGCAGATATGCAAACCTATCGCTGCCTTCACTGAGCCATACTTTTCATAGACATAACATAGCAGGATCCCCAGCAGAAATGCATAAACGGTCTGGATCATCGTCAGATGCGTCACCGAAAAGAAAACCGATGACCACAGTGCCGCATAATAAAAGCCCTTTGTCTCTCTGTATCTGCGATACAGAACCCCCCGGAACATCATCTCTTCTGCGACTGGGATAATAATCCCCACAACCACAACCTGAACAAAAATCGGTGCGGCATAGGTACTCTGTACACTCTGCTGATAGCTGTTGCTGTTCATCGCAAGCTGTGCCAAAACAGACAGACAGGTTACTCCGATACTTCCTGCTGCTCCCATCAGGATCAGCCAGACATAGTTTCTGGCAGATACTTTTTGCCGCTGCGGTATCCCTGCCTGCTTCTCTTTCTTTCTGTCCAGACGAAATAAAGATACCGTAAGAATCAATGTGAAAAGTGCTGTCACACCGTTAATCTCTGTAGCATATTTCAACACCAGCTCCAGCCCCGGCTGCATCGTCTCCATATAATATTTATTTACCACATCTGTATAATTCATTTCTGAAGCATGGTTCATAACCAGACTCAGATACTTTGCTGCATAAGGAAGCATGACCAGCATCGAAACGATAATCTCTGCAACTAACTGGATCACCCAGTATCCCAGCAGCGGTCCTGCCAGATGCCAGAATGGATTTTGCTTTTTTTTCTGATTCATCTACAGTTCCTCCGCTTTCCTCAGAATCCAGTTCTGCAGTTCCTCTTCCGTTCCTCTGACTGTTCCCTGTACCATCTCCGGTCTTCCTCCACCGCGTCCTTCAAATGCGGCATTCAGCTCTTTCGCCATATTTCTCACATCTACATCCCGGCTTCCAATCACATACCGGTATCCTGCAGCATCATTTCCACTGAACACGGCACAAAGCTTCCGATTTTTCTCAAGGACTGCATTCATCAGTATCCTGAGAGAGTCTCCCTGGATTCCTTCCGGGAAAATACAGACAATCTGCTCTGACTCCGGAATCTGCTCCGCTTTACACCGGATCAGTTCCTGCTCCTTTTCTGCCAGTTCTGTCTTCTTTTCCGCCAGCTCTTTCTGCAGATGTGCCACGGCATCGGTCAGTTCATTTTCTTTTGCACACAGCATCGCTGAAATTTCTTTTGCCTGCTTCTGCTTTAAAGCATAATCAGCCATTGCCCTGCCTCCGCAAAGCATCGTTACACGCACACCGCCTTTATACCGCTGCATGCCAACCAGCTTGATCAGTCCGATCTCTCCCGTAAAATCTACATGCGGTGCACAGCAGGCACAGGCATCATATCCGGGAACGATAACCACTCTCACCTGTCCGGTGATCTCGATCTTGCTCCGGTAAGTCATCTCTTTTTCCTCTTCTTTGGAAGGATAAAGGATCTGTATTTTGAGATTTTCCCAGACTGCCTGATTTGCACGAAACTCTATTTCCTGCAGATCTTCCACCGGGATCTCTCCGTTAAAATCCATCGTACAGTCTTCATTTCCCAGATGAAAACCAACATTTTCATAACCATAGCGTTCATGCACGATTCCGGAGACGATATGCTCACCTGTATGTTGCTGCATCTTCATAAACCGCAGTTCCCAGTCAAGCTGTCCTGTCACCTTTCCTCCGACCGGCAGTTCCTGGTCCGTTCTGTGGAGGATCTGTCCCTCCTGCTCCTGCACATCCAGTACCTTTGCATCCCCCAGATATCCGGTATCTGCATACTGACCGCCCCCTTCCGGGAAGAAAGCGGTCTGATCCAGTACGATTTCATAATAGTTTTCCTTTTTCTGACAGGAGAGGACCGTCGCCTCAAATGACTTCTGATGACTGTTATTATAAAATAATTTTTCTGTCTGCGAGCTTTCCATCAATCCATTTTCCGTCATGAAGTCTTACATCCTTTCCGGTGCAGTGAATCCAAGCAGATCAATACAGGTCTCCAGAACTTTTTTCGCCAGATTCAGGAGTGCGATATAACCGCTCTTCTTTGCCTCATCCTCTTCAGACAAGATCTTTGTCTCATGATAGAACTTATTAAATTCATTGGCGAGATCATAAATATAAGCACAAAGCTTATGCGGTGCTGTCTCGGCATATACGGTATCGATCACTTCATTAAATTTCAGAACCTGCAGCATCAGTGCCTTTTCTGCTGCATTTTCTGCTGCAAGAATCTTCGCTCCCTCTGCATTTCCGCCATTCTCCGCATATTTCTTGAGGATGGACTTGATACGCACGATCGTATAAAGGATATACGGTCCTGTATTTCCCTCAAAAGATGTAAAGCGGTCCACATCAAAGATATAATCCTTGGATGCCTGATTGGAAAGATCTCCATACTTAATGGCAGCAAGACCGACTTCCGCCGCTGTCTTTCTTGCATCCGCCTCCTCTACTGTACGGTTGTCCATAATCTTCTTATACATCTCTTCGTCAATCTCACGGATCAGATTCTCAAGACGCATCACACCGCCTTCTCTTGTCTTGAACGGCTTGCCGTCCTTTCCATTCATCGTACCAAATCCGAGGAATTTCAGCTCGGTCTCCGGTCTTACAATTCCTGTCTTCTTTGCACAGCGGAATACCTGGATAAAATGAAGTTCCTGACGTTTATCCACAACATAGATCACTTCATCCGGCTGATATAACTCTTCACGCTCTACCAGCGTTGCAAGATCCGTCGTGTCATACAATGCCGCACCGTCTGACTTCAGGATCATACACGGAGGTACTTCCTTATTATCTGTCTCTTCTGCCACATCCACAACCAAAGCTCCCTGGTCATAATGTGCAAAGCCTTTCTCTTTAAGCATCTCTACCATGCCCGGAATATATTTCTGTGCATCTGCCTCACCTTTCCACAGATCAAACTCCACATTCAGACGCTCATAATTCTTCTTTAAGTCTGTCACAGACACATTCATAATGTGCTTCCAGATCGCACGATATCCCTTATAACCATTCTGCAGCAGATAAGTCGCATGCAATGCTTCTTCTCTGTAATCCTCATGCTCTTTGGCATAGGCACTGGCAGTCGGATAGATTTCTTCCAGTTCACTGATCGTAAACGGAGCTTCCTCCGGGTATTCTCCTCCAAAAGACTCATCAAAATATGGCAGATCCGGCTGACGCTTTTTCAGCTCCGTAATGATCAGCCCCATCTGATATCCCCAGTCACCTAAATGAATATCTCCGGTCACTTTATTTCCTTTATAGCGGATGATCCGCTTGATGCTCTCTCCGATAATCGCTGAACGAAGATGACCTACATGAAGCGGCTTCGCCACGTTGGGTCCGCCATAATCAATCATGACAGTCTTTGGCTCTGCTTCTTTCTCCACGCCTAAATTCTCATCTGCAGCCATCTCATTCAGATATTCTGCCACAAACTCCGGCTTCAGCTTCAGATTAATAAAGCCCGGCTTCACCGCCTCTGCCTGTGCAAAGCACTGACTCTCTGCCAGATTTGCCACAACGTCCTCTGCGATCATGATCGGGGCTTTTTTATACTTCTTTGCTCCTGCCATAGCACCATTACACTGGTACTCGCACAGATCCGGGCGGTTAGAAAGAGTCACTCTTGCAAGCTCTTCACCGTAACCGGCCTTTACAAATGCCTCTTTCATCTCTATTGTAATTAACTCCAGTAATGTTCTCACTTTCCACACTCCTTTTGAATCTCTCGTATCTAAGATCTGTCTCTGGATCTTCAGTCTTTTCAGACTCGAACAACAGTAATCTTTATTTTATCATGAATATTCCCAGACGGCAAGTCACTAGCTATTTTAACTTGTATAGGTGTGTAGCTATCTTTACTGACATTTCTGCTATTTATCTTTCATGATGCCAGGGTCAAAAGGTCTAAGCCCACATGAGCTTGCTCATAGGTAGGTGAGCAACTGACAGCAAATATTTTAGTCGAAAGTAAAACCGAAGATTTTCTTGCTCCTTCTTTCAGATTCCTTTATAATGAAGTAATACTTTCAGAAAGGACGGATTTATCTATGAAATTAGGTTCTCACGTAAGCATGAGTGGAAAAGAGATGCTCCTTGGTTCTGCGAAAGAAGCGGTCTCCTATGGAGCTGATACATTTATGTTCTATACCGGTGCTCCGCAGAATACCCGCCGAAAAGACATCAGCGAACTTCAGATTGATCCTGCCTGGGAATACATGAAAGCCCATGGCATCCGGGAGATTGTTGTCCACGCTCCCTACATCATCAATCTCGGAAACACTGTCAGACCAGAAACTTTCTCCCTTGCTGTTGAATTTCTCGCCAAAGAGCTTGAACGTACCATTGCCTGTAAAAGCCACACCCTGATCCTTCATCCCGGTTCCCATGTAGGCGAAGGAATTGAGGCCGGAACCGCACAGATTATTAAAGGGCTGAACGAAGTCCTCTCTTCTGACACAGACTGCTGCATTGCACTGGAGACCATGGCCGGAAAAGGCTCGGAAATTGGTCGTACATTTGAAGAACTGGCTGCCATTTACGATGGTGTAATGCATAACGACAAACTGCGGGTCTGCTTTGATACCTGTCACACCAGTGACAGCGGATATGATATCATCCATCATTTCGATGCTGTCATGGATTCTTTTGACCGTATCCTCGGAAAAGAACAGATTGCTGTCTTCCATATCAACGACAGCAAGAATCTCCCCGGTGCAGCAAAAGACCGGCATGAAAATCTCGGATTCGGACAGATTGGATTTGATGCCCTGAACTATATTGTTCATCATCCCGACTTTGAAAATGTCCCTAAAATCCTCGAAACTCCCTATATTCCTTCTGCAACAAAAGCGAAAAAATCTTATGCTCCTTATAAATATGAGATACAGATGCTGAGAGAACAGGTTTTTAATCCACATATGAAAGAACAGATTCTTGCCGATGCAGAAAACTAGCAGAAAGTCTCCGGATTCTGGTCACCGGTCTTATGAACAGTAAAATTTTTTCTGCTCATGATGAAATCCATCAACAAGATTCACCCTTTACTTTTCTTTTATTTTATGGTAGGATAAATAAGGTTGTTGATGAATTTCATCATACAATCGGAATGCGTCTGTAGCTCAGTGGATAGAGCGATGCCCTCCGGAGGCATGTGCGGCGGTTCGACTCCGCTCAGACGCTTTTTTTGTACCCTTTTTTCCTTTTTCGAGTTAAGGTCAGAAGCATCAGAATCAATACCACACTTTCTGCTGATACGATCATCATCCACTTTTTCATTTGCGATGGATCCCCGGTTTTTACTGACTGGGGTTTTGATTTTTTCTTCTCTTTTTCCACAATGATCTTCTCTTTTTGATTCGTTATCCTCATTTTCCTGACAAATTCTTTCTGTTCGTCATCTTCTGCATCCTTAGTCAGTTCCACGATCCATTCTTTTTCTGCCCGGATATATCCTTCCGGTGCCTGGATTTCTCTGACCCGGTATGTTCCCTGACAGAGCAGTCCGCTTTCTGCCTTTCCTTTTTCATCCGTCTTCAATACTGCGGCTGTCTCTCCGGCTTTTATCTGAATGGTTCCGTCCCCGGTTATGATATCTTTTTCTGCTATAACTTCAAACTCTGCACCTTCCAGTACGTCTCCTGTATCAGCATCTGTCTTTATTATTTCCAGTTTTCCCATCAAAGGTTCATCGTAAAATTCTACCGTAACCGGTTCTGCCCAGTTATGTCCTTCCCGGATCTCAAATGCCACATCTTCTCCCAGCAGATAACCATAAGGTGCTTCTATCTCCCTGAAATAATAGGTACCAGGCTTCAGTTTCTCCGGCAGAAGAAACATTCCGTCTTCACCGGTCTCAAAATAAGTATGCTCTGTCTCTTCCGGATAATAACTTTTCATGGTGATCACTTTTTTCTCATCGTCCAGCAGCTCAAATTTTGCTCCTTTTACCCGGATCGTCTTCCCCGTTACTGCATCTTTTTTCACCAGTCTGACGGGTGAAACGATCTGCTTATCCTCCAGCAGATAATAAAATGTCTGTCCCTCCTCAGAGATCGTCACTTCAAAATCCTGTACCGGTTTCATTCCCTGCGGAGGATTTATTTCATGGACAGTATAAGTATCATAGACAAGATTTCCCCTTGCATTTTCTCCTGATTGCTTTGTCGTTGCATAACCTTTTTCATCTGTCACGATTTTAAAAACTTCTCCGGTACTTTTTGCTGTCAGGGAAAACTCAATCCCTTCCAGCGGAGTCTTGTGTTCTGTTTCAGGATCTGTGTCCTCTCTGAATTTAATCAGTTCGATATCACCCCGGATCACCTGTTCTGCGACCTCCACCGGTTCATAAGTGCAGACAGCCTCGGCTGTTCCCTCCGGAAGAATCTTCCTCACAACTACCTCATCTTCTGTCAGATATCCATCCGGTGCTTTCGTTTCCCTGATCGTCACTGTCCCAAGTGGAAACGCTGCTTCCCCATCTGACAGTTCAAAAAATGCATCGCCACTGACCTTATGCTCCGAATCAAAAGTGATCTTTCCTGAAGCATCTGTCCGCATGAGCCAGATTCTTTCGGCTTTCATTCCTTTTTTTGCAGGATCTTCCTCATACAGTCCTTTATAGTATCTGATTTCAAATTCTGCTCCTTCCAGTGTCGCATGACCTGAAGCTTCACATTTCCCTGTATCGGCATCCTTTTTTTGCAGAATAAGACTGACTGGATTTTTCTGCGGTATATCACTGACTTCTATCATCGCCGTCTGACCGGATAAAACGCAGATCGGATAAACTGTATCATCCAGTGCATAACCTGTCGGACAACTTTTCTCTTTTATATAATATTGTCCCGGACTGACCGTCAGTTCTTGCGTCATTCCATTTTCATCGGTTGTAAGCGTTCCTGTCAGATTTTTACACCCGGCATCAGTATAGACTCCGTAAACCGCTCCGTTTAAACGATATGCCGGATTCTGCTCTGTCACCTGCGGCTCTTTTGAACTTTTCTTCAGTTTTGCTTTTCCATGCGGAACATAAGTCCAGCCACCCATGACCTGCTTTCCGTTTCCTCCGTTGATGACGTATGCACAAAATCCCTGATCCGGTACAGCCAATGCCCTGATCTCTTCCAGTTTCTTTTGAAATGCTTTCTTCAGATCTTCGTAGTATTCCTGCCTTTTCAGATTCGTTCCATAAAAAGCGACATCAAAGTCAAACGCATTATAGACCCACGACAAGAACATATGGCTGTAGCAATATCTCTCATCAAAACCTGCCACTGCCGCCCCCTGCTTTACATCCCCGATCTGCCAGTACCCTTCACTTCCGTACCATTGATACAGTGCCGCTTCACCGGGAGCAGCAACAGAATAATATAATGCCCTTGCAAGATCAGAAGTATTTTCCAGTTTTACTGCTGTATAATTTCCACTCTGCGGAGTACCTCTTGCCGGTTCTAAACACCATGCACTGTTCCCTTCCGCCTCAAAATAATTGGTAGAATAGCCTGAATAATAGATAACTCTGCCACATTCTACATAAACCGTCTTCGCTTCTTCCGCCGACTGAACAGCCACATCCTCTTTCGCTGACCGGTCTGCTACATCCGCTTCAGGAAAATAAGCATTCCTGATCCGGTTCCTTTTTTCTTCAATCTGCTCCTTCACCTCTTCTTTTTCTGAAGTTTCCGCTTTTGCCGAAATGCCTTTCTCTCCCAGTGCCGTAAACAGAATCACCAGGATCATCACCGCCGAGAGAAGACTTCCATGAAATTTCCCCTTTTTTCTCATTTCGTCTCCTCCTTTACCTGATATGCTTTTCCACCCATGCTGATGGTCTTATTTTTTCTGCTGTACCGGTATACATGACTTCCAAGGATTTCTTCTTCCGGTACCTGCGTCTCATTGATCTCGCAGACCATTTTTTCCATCTCCGCCACACTGATCCCTGCTGAAGCCGGAACCAGGATCACCTCATGGATGCTGCTTGGAAGTATATAAAAATCTTCCTCTAAAATATCACCCATCATTCTTAACACATAAGGATAGATCATGCAGGCTGCTCCGTTGCTTCTTGCACGGTTCGACAGGACATACATTTTATCTTCTCCCTTCTCTTCACTTTCCAGGAGATTCTGCTCTCTGCGTGCCTCTTTTCCGGCAGCCCCCAGCAGTTCACTCATGGCATACTGCATTGTAAAGCACTCTGCCATAAGCAGCCGCCTTGTATTCCTGTCCGCTTCACTCCAGAGTATTTCCTCTGTCGTCTTCCACTGATCCATATGCCTGTCGCTGATCAGCATAGCCGTAGTCCCCTTTTCACTTGCATTCAGCAGAACATAATAGATCAATGACAGATCCAGAATTTCCCTGTGCGGAACATCCTGAAGCATCTGTTCATTTTTTTCAGTATTGACAAGCCTGTATACAATTCTTTCTCTGACCTTTTGAAAATCAAAAATCTTTTCATAATCCCAGGATTCATCTTTTTTAATTTTTTCATAAGTCTCCAACAGCTCGTCCACGATCTCATTGATCGTCTTTCCTCCGAGATAACTTTCATAAAATTCTTCTAAATAAATCGTCGGTGAAAGATTGATTCCCGGAGTTTCAAGGATCACACCTGTCCTCCGTGTATCGTTATTCTTCACTGCTGTATAAACTGTCGCTTTCAGACCTCCTTCTTTTCTCTGGTTTATCATAGTTTCAACCGCATGTACAAATTCTGTATAATTCACCTTTCTCCTTTCCGACTGCGGTCCACTGATTTTTGAATGAAATTCGGTACGATCCGTACCTGACTGATTCGATTTATGAATTGAAACAATATTATGTGCTATTTATTATATGCGACCGTCCACCTGACCGCAACATAAAAATTATTAAAACTTTCCAAACTAATTAAAAATATATAAAAAAAGAGCCGCAGACATGAACATCTCATGTATACGACTCTGACTAATTATGAATATCCGGATTATACTCTTGAGAGATACTCTCCAGTACGTGTATCGATTTTCAGAACATCTCCTGTCTCAACGAACAGCGGAACCATAACGGTAGCACCTGTCTCTACGATTGCAGGCTTTGTAGCACCCTGTGCTGTATCACCCTTGAATCCAGGCTCTGTCTCTGTAATCGCCAACTCTACGAACAGCGGTGGCTCTACAGAAAATACATTTCCATTGTGGGAACAGATCTTAACTGTCTCATTCTCTTTTACGAACTTCAGTGCGTCACCAACAACATCTGAGTTCAGTGCGATCTGATCATATGTCTCCATATCCATGAAGTTATAGAGATCTCCATCCTGATACAGATACTGCATATCTTTTCTCTCAATATGAGCATTCTCAAATTTCTCTGTAGGACGGAATGTCTTCTCAACAACTCCTCCACTGATGATATTCTTTAATTTTGTTCTTACGAAAGCAGCACCCTTTCCAGGCTTTACGTGCTGGAACTCCATAATCTGATAAATATTTCCTTCAATCTCGATTGTAATACCGTTCTTAAAATCTCCTGCTGAAACCATGTATAATCCTCCTTCAATAACTTATCATTCAGGCATTCGCTCATACCATTTTATACTAATTTTCTACTTTTTTCAATCCTTTTTTGCAGGTTGCCCCATCTTAAATGCATTTATCTGCATTCTTTTTCATAAAAATGCAATACAATCTTCTCCAGATACCGTTTTAACACAATCTGGATCTCTTCTTTCGGATTCATAGGCTGCACAAGAATATTATGAATCCCGGCTCTTTTTGCTCCCCACACATCCGTAAAAAGCTGATCTCCGACAAATATTGTACTGGACAGATCTGTCCCCATCAGTTCCATCGCACGCTTATAATTACCTGTAGCAGGCTTATGTGCATTAAAAATATAATGCGTCCCTACATCCTGATTGAACATCTCAACCCGCTTCTTTTGGTTATTCGACAACAGACAGGACTCAAACCCGATCTCTTTCAAACGTCTGAACAACTGCTTTGCCCGTTCATCTGCCGGAGCACCATGCGGAACCAGTGTATTGTCAATATCGAAAATTACACCTCTGTACCCTTCCTGATACAGCTTTTCAAATGGAATACTGTATGTTGATTCCATATATTCATCCGGAAAAAATCGATCAAACATTCTCTTCATCTAACTCCGTAAGCTTTGAGATAAGCTCTTCACTGATCTCAAGAATCGACTTATTATCTGTCTGGATCACAACATCCGCTGCCGCTTCATATTTCTCACGACGCTTCTCCATCATATCTGCAATAAACGTAACATTTTTATTTCCATTCAGGATCGGTCTGTCGTTGCTGTCCTTGACACGTTCATAAATTGTCTCAGGACTTGCCGTAAGCAGAACGACTCTTCCGTTCTTCTTCATCTCGACTACATTCTGCTCACGCATGGCAACACCACCACCACAGGAAATAATGCAGTTCTCACCCTCCTGCAGTTCTTTGAGAAGATTTGTCTCAAGATTACGGAAATATTCTTCTCCGTAAGTAGCAAAAATATCCGGGATACTCATCTCTTCACGTTCTACGATCTCCTGATCCATCTCCACCAGTTTCATGTCGAACATGGTGCTTAAGTAATCGGAAATCGTGGATTTTCCTGCTCCCATAAATCCAATCAGAACAATATTATATGAGAAGAGCTTTCTTGCCTGGATTCTCTTACTATTCCTTAAGATCCGCTTAAATACATCATGGATCTCATCCTGATATTTATTATCTTTCAGCTTCTCGTTCAGTCTGCGTTCCTGCTTGGCTTCCTGAGCCGGCTGGAGAATCGGCATACCATAAGTTTCTTTATAAGCCATGATCTTCTCGATAATGGCATTTCTCTCCACGAGTGCATCAATGATCTTATCATCACATAATGCAAGCTGCTCGCGGTACATTTCCAGATCGTTCATCCTAAAACCTCCACACTTCTTTATGCTTCTTACAGATTTTCCGCTAAAATCTTTTTTCGTCGCACAATCCACTTTATTATAGCAATTCAAAAGTGGGATAGCAAGGTTTTTCGATTATTCTTCAAGTGCCTTCCTTATATTATTTTTAAACTGTTCCCACGCAGCTTCATCTTCCACAAAATATTTCGGACAGATTTTCCCGGTCACATCATAATGACGAATGACCTGATCCTCATTCAGATTATATTTTTTACACAGCCATGCTGTAAGCTGAACCATCGACTGATAAGTTTCTTTTGTAAACTTTCCTGTTTTATCCGGATGGCAGCACTCAATGGATACCGTATCCTCATTCCGTTCATTTGATGCATAAGCCATCTCCCATGTTGGCACACACTGGATGATCTCCCCTTCCAGTCCGACCACAAAATTGCTACTGGCCTCTGTCTCATGGCTGTCCTTCAACCCATTAAAATAATCCCTGTTCTCCTGTGCCGTACTTCCTGGATTTGCTGTATAATGGATCACAATCCCATGAATCTCATCAATCGTTGTGCCGGGTCTTGAATATGGATTTACATCCAGAAGCTGCACATCAATCACCGGCTCTGACGCATCCACGTTGACCGTTCCGTAATCGGATGACATACTGTCTGTTCCTCTGACTTTTCTGATACACGAACGAAGCAGAAGAACCACTGTCAACAAAAACAGCAGCAACACTCCGCTACGGATCAGGCGGTATTTTTTCACCGCTCTTCTTTCTCTCCCCGAAGGTCTGCTCCTTCTGTTCTTTTTTCTTTTATCTGTATTTCCAGAACCCGTTCTTTTCCTGTCCCATTCTCCTCTGTCCGATCTCATTTTTTCATCTCTTCTGTTTCCCTGTGCCATATTCCGTACCTCATATATAAAAATCTTTTGTCTTCACACAACTTCTTTACATATTGTTCATTATAGCATAGCTTTTCTAAAGGATTCTGAATAAAATCTTAGGACTTTCTTTTTAAAACTAAACAACTAAAAAAATAACCCCTTTCATTAGACTTTTTTGCCTAACAAAAGGGGGACACTTTTATTCATCTACGCTGTAGTTCGGAGCTTCCTTCGTAATATGGATATCATGCGGATGACTCTCTTTCAGAGAAGCGGCTGAAATCTTTACAAAACGTCCGTTCTCTTTCAGTTCTTCAACCGTATGCGTTCCACAGTAACCCATACCGGAACGAAGACCACCCATTAACTGGAAGACAGTATCTTCTACTGAACCCTTATATGCCACACGGCCTTCTACACCTTCCGGTACGAGCTTCTTTGCATTCTCCTGGAAATAACGGTCTTTGCTTCCGTTCTCCATCGCTGCGATGGATCCCATTCCACGGTAAACTTTATATTTTCTTCCTTGATAAAGTTCAAACGTTCCCGGGCTCTCATCACATCCTGCAAAGATACTTCCCATCATACATACATTCGCACCGGCTGCGATCGCTTTCGTCATATCTCCTGAATACTTGATACCGCCATCGGCAATGATCGGGATTCCGTACTCTTTTGCCGCAGCATAGCAGTCCATAACTGCCGTAACCTGCGGTACACCGATACCGGCAACGATACGGGTTGTACAGATCGATCCAGGTCCGATACCGACTTTCACGGCATCTACTCCTGCCTCGATCAATGCCTTTGCTGCTTCTCCTGTCGCAACATTTCCTGCAACAACCTGAAGATCCGGATATGCATCCTTTACCATTCTTACAGTACGGAGTACATTAGCGGAATGTCCATGTGCGGAGTCCATAACAACAACATCGACATGAGATTTCACCAGTGCCTCTACACGATCCAGGCAATTTGCCGTAATACCAACTGCTGCTCCACAGAGAAGTCTTCCCTGCTCATCCTTTGCAGAAAGCGGATATTTGATCTGCTTCTCAATATCTTTGATCGTGATAAGCCCCTTTAAATTGCCTTCATCATCTACGATCGGGAGCTTTTCTTTTCTTGCCTTTGCAAGGATCTTCTTTGCCTCTTCAAGAGTAATTCCCTCTTTGGCTGTGACCAGTCCTTCTGAAGTCATGGACTCTTTGATCTTTTTGGAAAAATCTGTCTCAAACTTGAGGTCACGGTTCGTAATGATTCCTACAAGCTTACGTCCCTCTGTGATCGGAACTCCTGAAATGCGGAACTTCGCCATCAGATCATTTGCATCCTCCAGTGTATGCTCCGGAGAAAGGAAAAACGGATCAGTAATAACACCATTCTCAGAACGCTTTACCTTGTCTACCTCTTCTGCCTGCTGTTCGATTGACATATTCTTATGAATGATACCAATTCCCCCCTGACGTGCCATTGCGATCGCCATGCGGTGTTCTGTAACTGTATCCATTCCGGCACTCATCATCGGGATGTTCAGTCTGATCTTCTTCGTCAGATATGTTGAAAGATCGACCTGATTCGGGATTACTTCCGAATACGCAGGTACAAGAAGAACATCATCAAATGTAATACCTTCTCCAATAATTTTTCCCATTATGCAAATACCTCTCTTTCCTTATAAGATCCAAATATTAGTGATTGTTACCTGTTATAGTACCTAAATTCAGATCAGTTGTCAAGAACTTTAAAACTTCGACAAAGTCAATCCTGTTGATTTATGTTAAATAGTATTATTAACTTCTGCTTATAACTGCCCCCGAAAAGCACTTTTTATTCCGAAAGTACTTGTATAATAAAAAAGTGCGGAAACGTCTGCACATTTCCGCACCCCATTTTCTTTTTCGGTTCTCAACAGGATGATGAACGCTGATTACATCATACCCATTCCGCCTGCACCGCCAGCCGGCATAGCAGGAGCATCTTCTTTGATCGTTGCCACAACTGACTCTGTTGTCAGCAGAGTAGATGCAACACTTGTTGCGTTCTGAAGAGCACTTCTTGTTACCTTTGCAGGATCAAGGATTCCCTTCTCAACCATATTGACATACTTCTCATTATAAGCATCAAATCCTGTGCCAGGCTCAGACTCTCTTACTTTATTTACAATAACTGCACCCTCAAGTCCCGCATTCTTTGCGATCTGATACAGTGGAGCTTCCAGAGCTTTCAGGATGATGTTCGCACCTGTCTTCTCATCGCCTTCAAGTTCATCAGCAAACTTCTTCACTTCTTTGGAAGCGTGAATGTATGCTGAACCGCCTCCACCGATAATTCCTTCTTCTACTGCTGCTCTTGTGGCATTCAGTGCGTCCTCCATACGGAGCTTTGCTTCTTTCATCTCAGTCTCTGTTGCTGCACCGACACGGATCACTGCAACTCCGCCTGCCAGTTTTGCAAGTCTTTCCTGAAGTTTTTCTTTATCAAATTCAGAAGTTGTCTCTTCAAGAGCTTTCTTGATCTGTGCAACACGGTCTTCAATTGCATTCTTATCTCCACAACCATCAACGATTACTGTATTCTCTTTCTGTACTTTTACAGATTTTGCACGGCCAAGCTGATCCATTGTCGTCTCTTTCAGGTCAAATCCAAGCTCTTCTGAGATCACCTGTCCGCCTGTCAGGATAGCGATATCCTGCAGCATTTCTTTTCTTCTGTCGCCATATCCCGGAGCTTTTACAGCTACTACGTTGAATGTTCCACGCAGTTTGTTCACGATCAGGGTTGTAAGAGCTTCACCTTCGATATCCTCAGCGATGATAAGAAGTCTTGCTCCTGACTGTACAACCTGCTCCAGAAGTGGAAGGATCTCCTGAATATTGGAAATCTTCTTATCTGTGATCAGGATATATGGATCATCAAGAACTGCTTCCATCTTCTCCATATCGGTTGCCATATAAGCTGAAATATATCCGCGGTCAAACTGCATACCTTCTACAAGATCCAGTTCTGTCTGCATAGTCTTGGACTCCTCGATCGTAATCACACCATCGTTGGATACTTTTTCCATCGCATCTGCTACCATCTGTCCAACTGCATCATCTCCTGAAGATACGGCTGCAACTCTTGCGATCTGCTCTTTTCCGTTTACCTTGCTGCTCATCTCACGGATGGCTTCTACTGCTTTATCTGTTGCCTTCTTCATTCCCTTTCTTAAAACAATCGGGTTTGCTCCGGCCTCCAGGTTCTTCATTCCCTCATGGACCATTGCCTGTGCCAGTACCGTAGCTGTTGTAGTACCATCTCCGGCAACATCATTGGTCTTGGATGCAACCTCTCTGATCAACTGTGCTCCCATATTCTCAAATCCATCTTCCAGCTCGATCTCTTTTGCGATCGTAACACCGTCATTGGTGATCAGTGGTGCTCCGAAAGATTTATCAAGGACAACATTTCTTCCTTTTGGTCCTAACGTAACTTTTACTGTATCTGCCAACTGGTTTACACCTTTTTCAAGTGCTGCTCTGGCTTCTGAGCCATATTTAATTTCCTTTGCCATCTCACTGCATCTCCTTTTCATTCTTTTCGATCTATCATCTATCTATGCTTCTCTGATCTGTTCCTGTTCTTCAGATCTGCCTGCCATTCTTCTCAGGATTTCTCCGGCTCTGAATGTACTTTACTCAACGATTGCAAGAATATCATTCTGCTTAACGATGATATATTCCTCGCCATCCAGCTCAACATCTGTTCCGGCATACTTGGAATAAATAACTTTATCTCCGACCTTTACCTGCATTACAACTTCTTTTCCATCTATATTACCGCCAGGTCCCACAGCGATAACTTCTGCCTCCTGCGGCTTCTCTTTCGCCTGTCCCGGTAATACGATACCGGACTTTGTAGTCTCTTCTGCTTCTAACTGCTTTAAAACGATCTTGTCACCTAATGGTACTAATTTCATTGTAATTCCTCCTTGATATTCAGCTTATTAGCACTCTTTTCGCTCGAGTGCTAACCCATGAATATAAAATAGCACTCCACTTCCCATTTGTCAACCTAGTTTAGATTTTTTTTAGATTCCTTCCTGTATCGTACCTGCACGAATGCAACCTGCCGGGTTTATTCAACCAGAAAAGAGCCACAGGTTCTTTCCTGTAGCTCTTCTTTACGTTCTTTTATGCCTTTTATGGGGTTTCTTATATGTGTCTCGTTGCCCGGCGGTCTTCGTAGATATTATAAAATCCATTCTCAATGCGGAACTTTAAGAGATTGATTCCCTCTGACCGGTATCTCTCTTTTACGACACCGGAACAGCACAAAAGTTCCGTCTTCGTGGAAATATAACACCGGTACTTTGCATCCAGCAGAATCGCTGTCAGTTCATCCTCTTTCAATTCAAGATAAATGTATTCGTCCTCGATATCATACTTATATACCCGGCAGGCTCGTGTTGTGTCGTCAAAAATTCCATCCGCAGATATCACTTTTTCCATTTGCAGATCAACAGGATTTCCCTCATACATAGCTGTCTTTCCTTCCTAATACATCCGCTCTTTCTCAATCCGTTCCAGTTCTGTAAATACATAATCGTTCAGTACTTTGATGTAAGTTCCTTTCATACCGGAAGACCGGGACTCGATCACACCCGCACTTTCAAACTTACGCAGTGCATTCACAATCACGGAACGGGTAATTCCTACACGGTCAGCCACTTTGCTTGCAACCAGAATCCCCTCTGTTCCGTTCAGCTCTTTAAAAATATGGATGATCGCTTCCAGTTCTGAAAATGAAAGGGTACTGATCGCAGCCTGGACAACATGTTCTTTTCTCGTCTCTTCAGCACTTTCTTCATTCACTGAACGAAGCATCTCAAGTCCGACAACCGCAGTGCCATACTCGCTGAGAATAATATCATCAATGGAATAGGTAGCATCCTGCTTATAAATAAATAATGTACCAAGTCTTTCTCCCGCAATATCAATCGGTGTAATGATCGCCTGACATCCCTCTACTGCATCAGCAGAAAATCCCAGAGTCTCAAGATTTACATTTTCCTTGGTAGACAGGACGCTTAAAAGACGCTCATTGAGCATACTGTCAATATGCGATCCGACTGCCTCGGTGATCAGTTCATGAATCTCTCTGACATGATCACACTTGCTGACTCCCAGAATCTTTCCTTTCTTACTGACAACCAGTACATTGGAGTCAAGAATCTCCGTCAGGACGGCACAGATATCATTAAACACTACTTTGCTGGAATTATTATTATGCAAAAGTTTATTAATCTTTCTGGTCTTATCCAATAATTGTACGCTCATTGTCTCCTCCACAATTCTAAGTTGTATATACAAATGCAAAAAATTTTGTAAGCAAGTCTATATTATCATACAATTCTGAAAACATCAATGTAATTTACGCATGATCCTGCTCTTTTTTCAGACTTGTTACATAACCACACTGCTCATCTGCACATACAAGCTTATTTCCCTTTTCAACCATATATCCACCACACTGTGGACACTTTTCTTTCGACGGCTTCTGCCATGACATAAATTCACATTCCGGATTATTCTCACAGCCGTAATATCTTCTTCCCTTTTTCGTCTTGCGGATCACGACATCTTTTCCGCATATCGGACATGGTACTCCGATTTTTTCCAGATACGGCTTCGTATTTCTGCATTCCGGGAATCCCGGGCAGGCAAGGAATTTTCCATGCGGTCCATACTTGATGACCATATTTCGTCCACATTCCTCACAGACTACATCAGTCACCTCATCCTCGATCTTCACACTCTCCAGCTCTTTTTCTGCTTTCTGCACAGCTTCGTCCAGATCCGGGTAGAAATTACGGATGACTTCTTTCCACGGTACTTTTCCCTCTTCAACCATATCCAGAAGCCCTTCCATATTTGCTGTGAAATGCACATCCACAATACTAGGGAAAGACTGTTTCATCATATTATTGACAACTTCCCCGATCTCGGTCATGTAGAGATTTTTTCCCTCTTTTGTCACATAGCGTCTTCCCAGAATCAGAGAGATCGTCGGAGCATAAGTACTAGGTCGTCCAATCCCCAGTTCTTCCAGTGTCTTTACAAGACTTGCCTCCGTATAATGTGCCGGCGGCTGGGTAAAATGCTGCTTTGGCTCAAACTCTTCTCTTGTCAGTACTGAATCCATACTCAGATTTCCGACAAGAACATTGCTCTCCTCTTTCTCTTCCTCTGCTTCTGTATAGACGCAGCGGAATCCGTCAAAAGCTACTTTTGAAGTTGCAACGGTAAAGCAATAACCTGCTGCCCCGATCTTAACCGCCGTTGTCTCATAACGTGCCGGCTGCATACGGCTTGCCGTAAAACGTTTCCATATCAGTTGATACAGACGGAACTGATCTCTCGTAAGAGACTCTTTTATTGCCGCCGGTGTCCTGGAAATATCAGTCGGACGGATTGCTTCATGGGCATCCTGGATCTTCTTTCCATCATTTTTGATCTGATTTCCTGCAGCCACATATTCCGCTCCGTAAACCGAACCGATATATCCTCTTGCTGCAGCATCTGCCTCATCCGAAATACGTGTCGAATCCGTACGCAGATAGGTAATGATACCTACGGTTCCACTGCCCTTGATATCCACACCTTCGTATAATTGCTGTGCAATACGCATCGTCTTCTGCGTTCCAAAATTCAGAGCCTTTGCTGCCTCCTGCTGCAAGGTACTGGTCGTAAACGGTAACGGTGCCTTGCGGATCCGCTCACTCTTTTTAATATCCGTAATCTGAAACTCTGCATTTTCCAGAGCTTTCAGAATCTCATCCATTTCCTTTTTAGAATGAATCGTCATTTTTTCTTTCTCAGTTCCGTAGAACTTTGCCGTCAGTGGACGTCTTTCGCCTTTTACCTTAAGAACTGCCTCCAGCGACCAGTATTCTTCAGGAATAAATGCATCGATCTCTGCTTCACGGTCTGCAATAATGCGAAGTGTCACTGACTGGACTCTTCCTGCACTCAGACCTCTTTTCACTTTCGCCCAGAGCAGCGGACTGATCTTATATCCCACCATACGGTCCAGCTCTCTTCTTGCCTGCTGGGCATCTACCAGGTTCATATCAATATCTCTTGGATTTTTCAATGATGCCTTTACTGCATTTTTCGTAATCTCGTTAAATGTGATACGCCGCATCTTCTTTTCGTCCAGCTTCAATGCTGTGGCAAGATGCCACGAAATAGCTTCTCCCTCACGGTCAGGGTCGGTTGCAAGAAAGACTTTATCTGACTTTTTTGCTTCTTTTCTGAGCGTTGCAAGGATATCTCCTTTCCCACGGATTGTAATATATTTTGGTTCGTAGTCATTGTCTACGTCAATTCCAAGCTGACTTTTCGGAAGATCCCTTACATGTCCCTGAGAAGCCGTCACGGTATAATTACTTCCAAGGAATTTCTTAATTGTCTTTACCTTTGCAGGAGACTCCACGATTACAAGATAATGTGCCATAAATCTACTTCCTCCATCCGGCAGAAGTATTCTTTCTTCTACCTTCTGATATAATAATTCTTTGAAACTTCTTTTATATATCCCTGTAACTCCAAAGATACCAGAACACGCATCAGTTTCCTGATTTCCAGTCCTGTCTCCAGCACTAAATGTTCCACATTCTTTGGATACAGACCGACACAACTATACACCAATTCATCTTCACTTTCAAGCGTTTTTTTATTTTTATCAGGTTTTATCTCCGTCTTTCTGCACAAATTATCCGGCATAATTCCCCATTCATTCAGCAGGTTTTCGGCTGACAGGAGTACACCGGCCCCCTGTTGGATCAGCCGGTTACAGCCGGTACTGAGCGGACTGTCTACCGGTCCGGGCAGAGCATAAACCTCCTTCCCCTGTTCCAGTGCCAGGTCGGCTGTGATGAGTGAACCACTCCGTTCTCTTGCCTCCATGATAAGGATCACATCAGACAGACCGCTGATGATCCGGTTCCTGAGCGGGAAATTGACAGCCAGCGGCGGCGTACCGGGTGGAAATTCAGACAAGATCCCACCTCCCTGCTCCAGAATATCCATATACAGACCAATATGTTCTCTCGGGTAACAGATATCCACACCACAGCCCAGAACTGCAAACGTTTTCCCCTTCTCCATCAACGCACCACGATGGCCCATTCCATCAATTCCTCTTGCCAGTCCGCTGATGACATCGACTCCTGCCTGTGCCAGCTTTCTTCCATATTCTACTGCATATTTTTCTCCGTAAGCGGTGCAGTTCCTCGCTCCTATGATCGCTGCCTTCTCAGTATCTTTTCCCGGAAGTTTTCCTTTCACGAATAATGCAAATGGAAAGTCCGCAAGCTGAAGTAATTTTGGCGGATATTTTTCTGAATAATACGGGATTATACGGATTCCTTTTTTCTTCATTTCCTCGCAGATTTTCTCCGGATCTTTCCTCTTTTGTGCCTGCCGGATTTCCTGACCGTCCTTTTCTGTCAGAAAAGGGAATTTTTTCAACTGCGTTTCTTCTATATAATATGCATTTCTGCACGATTTCAGAGCTTCATGAAGCAAATATTTTTTTCTTGCACCAAGTCCCCGTATCCCTGCAAACCATACCTCATATTTTTCCTGTCCCATATCCCTGCTCCTTTCTTTTGTTCTTTTTTATTGTTCTTTTTTATTGTTCTTTCTGATTTCTTTCTATTTTCTTTCTCGTTCCATTCCGCTTTCCACACAGGTTCTCTTCCCTTTTCTCTGCCTTCTATCTGCCCCAGTATTTTTTGTCAACCATGCGATATCCTAAAGCTTCACTCAGATGTTCCTCGCTGATTTTTTCCCTGCCATCCAGATCTGCGATCGTTCTTGCAACCCGCAGAATCCGGTGATAGGATCTTGCCGTCAGGCTGAACCGTTCAAATGCCTGACGCATCATAGCTTCTTCTTTGGTTCCCAATGCACAGTATTTTTTCAGCAGCTCCCCCTCAAGCTGTGTATTTCTTCTGATCTTCTTCCCTTCATACCGCTCTTTCTGAAGATTTCTCACCCTGCAGACCCGCATCCTGATCTCCGCTGATGCTTCTCCTTTTTTCTGTTCTGTCAGATTCTCATAATCAACTCTCCCTGCCTCCACACACAGATCGATCCGGTCTAAAAAGGGCTGGCTGATCTTTCCGAGATAAGCCTGGATCTGTGCAGGCGTACAGGTACATCGTTCCAGATTCGGATAGCACCCGCACGGACAGGGATTCATTGCCGCCACCAGCATAAAATCTGCCGGAAAGGTATATGTGCCATAATTTCTTGTAATACGAATGCAATGCTGCTCCAACGGCTGTCTCAGCACCTCAAGGACACCTTTTTTAAATTCAGGGAGTTCATCTAAAAAGAGGACACCCGACTAACGATGAAACAGCTACTAAATCGCAAAATCTAGTATAGTGTTTATCCACCTGTGCACTATATATAGTATTTTCGTCAAATTATTATCCCCTATTTTATCCACGTAGTCTGATTTCTTGATGAACTATCCCCCTATATCCCCCACAAAAATACCCGACTGAGTCATTATTTTCTCAATCGGGTATCACTTTTATCACGATATTTAATTGTTAAAGAAATGCGAAAACTGGAATTTTCTGTTCACCCTAACAGGGGTCTGCTAATCTTAATTACCTATATTAACTACAATAAATCTCTATTGCTTTTGCCACAAATACAGCAGTTCCTCTTCCAGCAGCTTTATCGATATTTTCAGTAAATTCTCCACCAGAAGCATACATTGCACCAAGCCCCTTTAAAACCTCATTAGAGCATTTATAAAAATGCTCCGAAATATAGTCTTGCAGTTTCTTAACTTCAAACTGTACTTCCGCATGCTCCGGTTCCTTATCTTTCATTTTTCCAAACTCTACAAATATAAGCATGAGGTTTTTCCAAGCCATTTTTTGTGCGTCTGGAGACTGATTGTTTGCATTTTCTTCATATTCCTTATATTCTGAAGTCTGTCCCCATTGCTCTTTTGCCTTTCTGGCATACTCATCCATTCTTGTTGTATCAAATACTTTAAAATCCATTTTATTCACTCCTGTCGTTTTTATTTTACGAGCGAAATTAATAAGAACTTCAAGATGCTCTTTTTTCATAGTAAGCAACTCAATTTGTTGCTCCAACGCTTTGCTTCTATCAAAATTGGGTGCATCAATTATCGTCTTAATTTCCTTTAGTGGGAATTCAAGTTCTTTAAACAGTAGAATTTGTTGCAGCCTTTCCATTGCTGTATCGTCATACAGTCGATATCCTGCCTCTGTATATTCAGTCGGTGGCAGGAGTCCTATGGTATCATAATATTGCAGAGTGCGTATACTCACTCCGGTCAATTTGCTTACTTCATTTACTGTCATCATTGGCTTTTCCCTCCTCTCGATAAGTATACTCTAAACTATTACGCAACGTAGGAGTCAATAGCTTTTTTAAATATTTTGTTAGTTCTACAAATTCAAATCTTCTGTTGCTTTCAACTCTTTACAAAGCTGAAAGTTTCGCGCACTCTGCCAGACACTATAAATCCGCCAAGAACTCTTCTATACAACTATTTACAAACTCAGGATTATCAACATTAGAATTATGTGCTGCATTTGGAATCCAAATAATTTTTATTCCAGTTCTTTTTGACCATGCTTTATTGTACTGTTTTACTTTTCCTGTGTTATCCCTTTCTCCTACTAAAATTAATGAGGGGCAAGATATTTGTAATTCTTTATTATCATCCAAAAATCCTGCATAACCAATCCCCATCAAGCGGCATAGTTCTATTTTTTCATAGCCACTAACCATTTCAAGCATATTCTCTCGTCCAGCTTTTGTAACAGCATTTTGTTTAGCCATAGAAACCTTAAGTAATTTTTCCGAGAATGGTTTACACATCCATTCAATTTGTTTTAACCACCAAATATCTGATTTAGAATAATAGTCTCCAAAAGGCGTTGAATCAATCGAAACAAATCCTTGTATCATTCCAGGATGTCTTGCTATGAAAGATTGTGCCATATAACCACCCATTGATTGCCCAATTAATACGACCTTCTTGATTTGAAGCTCATTTAAAATTTTCAACATCACAGTTACAGCATTTTCATACGTGAAATCACTATATGGTCTTGATTTCCCATGTGCAGGTGCATCCCATACAATCACATTATATTTTTCTTTAAAATAATCCACTTGTTTTCCAAACATTGTATGATTGGCAGTCAAGCCATGCAACAAAAAAAGTGTCTTCTTCGTTGAATCAATATCAGTATGCCAATAATACACCATTCCATTTTCACATTTCACAAACGATTGTTTCATGTCTTTCATCTCACCACCAAATTTGAATTTACAGTTATCTATACTCATTTGGAATTTCGATATGAAATGTCTCACACAATAGCTTCACATCATGTACATCATTTTCATCAAATTCATATCCCAAATGGAACATTACTTGACTATATGGTTCAATACAGGAAACCTCTATCTCCTCAATTTTTCCTTTGCCCGAAAAAGTTTCTATCGGAAAACAATCCCCCTCATAAAGAATTTCACCTTCGCCCGTATATTCAAAACAATGCAAATCAACAATCCTGTTTTTCGCATCTTTCCATACAGTATGGTTCAATGTTGTATATTCCATCTTAATCTCATAAAAGTCATTAGCTTTCATCATCTCTATAAAGTTCTGATAATCTTTCTTTTCTACAAAAATATCAATATCGTTATGAACTCTTGACTGATGTCCAAGCAACGCATCTACCCCCCAGCCACCATCAAGAAAGACTTTAATCTCGGCATCTATCGCGAGTTGAAGAATCTGTTTTACATCTGTAATATTGACCATCTTATCCTCCATTCATTACAAATTTCTTAATCCACTATAATCTAACTCGTATATTTTATCACATACCTCATCAATATACTTTCTATCGTGAGAAATACTGATAATAGCTCCTGGGAACTCTCTAAGCATTTTTCTGATTACAGGTCCCGATAAGGGCGAAAAGTTTCTTGTTGGTTCATCTAAAATAAGCACATTTGCTCCGCTCAAACTCATACTTAAAAGAAGCACCTTGGCCTTTTGCCCTCCGGACAGTTCCCTTATAGGATGTTCCATTTCATCCGCAGTATATTTAAGGGAACCAAGATATGTTCTAATTCTTGTTCTTTCTTCCTTGTCTCCGGATTTATCAAGAAAATCAACAGGAGTCATATCCAAATCAAGTATCTCTTCATAGTTTTGCGGCATATACTCTGCCTTAATATCATTTCGCTGCGAAAGTTCTTCCGCTATTTTTCTTAAAAGAGTCGTTTTTCCCACTCCATTAGCACCAATAATACATATTTTCTCCGAGCCTCTTATTTTCAAGTTAATGTCTTCAGCCAAAATCCTTTTCTCATCCCTAGTCGTAAGTTTTGCAAGAGTATACTCTATAACTGTTTTTCCTGCCGGAATAGATGAATCTTTGTCTCCCAGTTTAAAGAAAATAGCCTCCTCCTGTTCCGGCATCTCCGTCATGTTTTCATCTTCCTTTTCAAATCTTCGTTCCATAGACTTAACTGCATGCATTTTATCTTTTAAGTTTTTGGCTTCGGCTGGTGACTGTCTGGAACAGTTCCCTAATGCGTTCTGAACACTTTGCATGATTTTTCTGTATTTTTCATCACGAATCTTTTTTTCTTTTCGATCATTTAATGCTTGTCTTTCCTGGATCTCAAATTTATGAAATCTTTCTTCTAAATATTTTCTGTAAGGAATTTTTGCGACTGTATATCTGGTCTTTGTTTTTCGCACAATCTGTTCAATATGAATTACCATATTCGCTGTATTTTCTATCAAAGTTTCATCATGAGAAATGAAAAGTACTATGTGCTCCCAGTCATTTATTATTTTTTCAAGGATTTTCAGCGTATTGATATCTATATCATTTGAAGGTTCATCCAACAAAAGCACAGTCACATCCTGAATAATAAGTCTCATTAGGTGTGCCTTAACTTTTTCTCCACCCGAAAGACTTCCCATTTTCTGGTCACTATAGAAAAATTCACTTGTCATTCCGAATTTTCCGGTAATTTCAGATAACTCTTTCGGTGTTCTATTCCAAAACATTTCTTCTGCAGAAAAGAACTCATAAATAGTTTTTTCTTTATCTTCTTCAGATATTTCCTGTGGAAGATAACCGAGTATTTCTTTTCCGACCAACCTTTCTCCTTCAGCTTCTATATAATTATCAATAAGTAATGGATTGTAAATCCACTTCATCAATGTTGATTTTCCATTTCCTTCTTCACCAATGATTACCGCCTTATCACCTTTATTTAGTACAAGGTTAAATTCACTAAGTATGACTCTTAAATCCTTTTTATGTGTTAAATTTAAATTTTTTATCTGTAACATATTGGTTCCTCCTTTCGCCTGTGTGCAAAAGTAAAAAACGAGCCTTTTTTGCATACACAAAAAGACCCGCCAAATAAACCTTTATATATTCTCACAAATGAAAACAAAGGAAAATCTCTTGCGATAATCTAATTCAAGCGTACACAAAAACAAGCCTGTTTACCACAGGGCTTAAATCATATATGTCTTGCTCAAACCAAATTATCTGTTATACATCTCCTCACCTTTCACTTCATGTGCCTTTCTTTTTTCTGTTAATCATACTAACACATTGTTACGTAATTGTATATAGTTTTTATTATCCACCTCTGCAAGCCTATCTGCAGTATAAAAAATCATTGTCTAATATAATTCATTTATCTCACCGCCAAATTCAAATTTTTCTCACTTATTCTTTCTCAAGAACTATGTATGCTTGACCAGATGTAATAGCATCTCCCATTGAACATGCAGAAATCATTTTAACTTTCCAACCTTGTTCTAAAAATGAATTGACTTCTTTTAATCCATCATCAATTTTCCCATCATAATCTTCGCTTCTCACCCAGAATATTTTTTCCATATATGATCTCCCTTGTCGATACGTTTTTTAAATTATTTAATAGACCTAAAACCTAATCGTCACTTGGCAAATGCCATCCGTGTTCACTACGTACAGGAAATCCATATTCTTTTCCTGCCCACGCTCTTTTACTAATCACTTTATCAAAATAGTGTAATAATTTTTCCCAACGCACAGCTGCAGAAAAATCATCACCGGAAGCACAATAATTTTTTCTAACTACTTCTCGCTCTGCCTTCAACAGTTCATCTGACGCATTTTCAAACCACTTACTACTATATTTTTCTGGCTCACCACCAGTAGCCAACTTATATATCCCAATTCCTGCAGCAATTGCACTTACAGATATTCCAACTACTTTTTTTATATTCATTTGATTGCACCTCTCAATACTTCGTACCACTTTAGTATATCACGTTGTCAAAATTATTCTATAGATAAACTACTGAAAGCATGCTTCGTAATATGTAATTTTTAACCGAGTTTCTACATATTATAATATGTAGAAATTGTGTCAAAAAATTTCTACAATTTTAAAAAACTGGCAAACCAAATTCTGATCTGCCAGCTAAGTATTTTTCTTACTATGCTATTTTTACGCAAGTTCCATCAAGGAAGTAAATCTCCATTACCTCCGGAGAAAGCACCACGCATCTTTCTAAAACTTTTCCCACCAGAGCCATGTCTATTTTCTTCATAGGCTTTCCCTTCGTAAGCTCTAACATCTGCTTTGCTCGGAATGCCAGAAGCGGATTATCTCCTCTCATATCATTTTTCCATCTTTCTACATACTTGCTTCGGTTTTCAATGATACCGTTCCATGCTTTTATAAAAGTGTTATGGAGAGCATCTTCTTTTAAGGTCTCACTGCTGCATCCCACCACACCTTTCTGGCGGTATCGCTGACTACACATCCACACCTTTATATGCTTCCCGTTTCTTGTCAATGTTCTTCTCCAGAAGATGGTTCCGCAGGTACCGCATAAGACTCTGCTTGAGAATGGTTGTTCATCAGTATATCTTCCCATCGTTCGCAGGTTATGCGTTTCCATGAATTCTTTACGTCTTTGCACTTCCATTTGAACTGCATTCCAGAAATCTTTTTCTATGATTGGTTCATGATCATTTTCTACATAATACTGTGTAATCTGCCCGGTGTTCTTTTCCGTTTTCTTTGTAAGAAAATCGGAAGTGTAAGTCTTCTGCAGAATCGCATCGCCCATATACTTTTCATTAGTAAGAATTCCCCAAATGGTACTACATGACCATCTAGGCTCTCCCATACATCCGGGAACTTTTTCATCGTTCAGCCTTTTGGTAATGATGTCCGGGTTTACCCCATCCATGAACTCTTTATAAACTCTTCTGACCGTGACTGCTTGTTCTTCATTTATAATGAGGTTTCCTTTTTCATCTTTATCATATCCTAAGAAGCGGTTGGTATTGAGGTGATATTTCCCATCACTGAATTTCTTACGAATGCCCCATTTGCAGTTTTCCGAAATGGATCGGCTTTCTTCCTGTGCAAGGGAACTCAAAATCGTAAAAAGAAGTTCTCCGGCTCCATCCATCGTGTTGATATTTTCTTTTTCAAAGAATACTCCGATTCCCATGTTCTTCAATTTTCTTGAATAACTGAGGCAGTCCTGCGTGTTTCTGGCAAATCGGCTGATGGATTTTACAATGATAAGGTCAATCTTACCTCTTTCGCAATCAGAAATCATTCTGTTGAAATCTGTTCTTTTTCTTGTGGAAGTTCCAGAAATACCTTCATCCGCATAAATGCCTGCCATTTCATATTCCGGTTTTCCATTGATGTAAGCTGTATAATAACTAACTTGGTTTTCAAAACTGTTCAGCTGTTCCTCTTGGTCAGTCGATACTCGACAGTATGCAGCAACCCTTAATTTCTTTACACCGCTTTTGGATTTACTGACTGTCTTAGGACTTGCTTTGATAACTGTAACTGATTTTCCCATTCTCATCTTCTCCTTTCAATACATAAACGCAACCATCAAATTGCCATGCATCTGCAATCTCGGCTGGAACTCTGACACCCTCACAGGCTGATTCTCCATCCTTGACTCTTTTACTGCACCACCAGAATTCTTTACCGTTCCATGCCCATTGGTGATGCATCACGCTTCCACATCTGGGACAATAAAGTCTTCCGCTTAATGGATAGGTGCTATGAGAGTCTCTTGTTGTTCGAACTTTAGGTTTGTATGGACAATTTTTCTGTTTTTCATAATCTGTTTTCTTCATGAAACTGTAGCTTTTTCTTCCAAACTGATCTTCTTTTACAAAAACCGTGCTGGGTTCGCTAACCTGCCATTCGTTTGCAACTTCCTCCGGCACAAAGATTCCAGAACACTTATCTCTCCCCTTTTTGATTGTTGTGCTACATCCCCAATAAATCTGCCTGCCACCGTTACTCACCTTATGATGCAAGGTTGCTCCACACTTCGGGCAATAAAGCATTCTCGATAACGGATAAGTATTATGAGAGTTTCCACCCATTTTTTTAGGTTCTTTCTTCTCTTTACATACCAGTGACTTATCATCTAAAATCTCCTGCACTTCATTCCAAACATCAGCATCCACAAGGGCAGGATGATTATCTGCAATGTAATATCTATCCTTTTCCCCGGTATTCTTATGTCTCACTCGATCGGCATCAAGATAAGTCTTCTGCATCATGACATCGCCTTTATATTTTTCGTTTCGAAGTGTTCTGAATACTCCTGTAGCGTCCCATCGCTTGCCTGTCTTGGTTCTGATTCCCATTTCATTCAAATGAGTGGCAATTCTTGTCGGTGCAATCCCCTCGTGTGCCAGCTTAAAAATCTTACGCACTACAAAGGCTTCTCTCTCATCAATCGCTGGATTTCCTTCGCTGTCTAAGCGAAAGCCAAAACATCTATCGAACTGAACTGCTGGAACCCCTTCTTTGAATTTTCTCTGAAAAGTCATGTATGCGTTCTTACTACTGTCATCGCTCTCTGCCTGTGCAAAAGCAGAGTAGATGGAAAGCATAAGTTCACCTTCTCCAGAAAGCGTATTCATATTCTGAAGTTCAAAAAAAATACCGACACCCATGCTTTGCAGTTCTCGGACTGCCTTAAGCATCGTGACGGTATTTCTTGCCATTCTCGATATGGATTTTGTTAAGATAAGATCTATCTTTCCTGCTCTTGCATCTTCCATCATTTTCTGGAATCCCGGACGGCTTTCTTTAAAACCGGAAATACCAAAATCATAATAGACATCTACATATTCATAAGACGGATTTGAACGGATCAGATTTTCGTAATATTCTTTCTGGTTCGTCAGCGAATTTTCCTGTTCATCTGCTTCCGTAGATACTCTACAGTATGCACATACACGAATCTTCGCCTTGATACGCTGTTTCGGTTCTATTACTTTTATCTGCATATCTTCTGTCTCCTTTCGTTTTCGTACTACTATATAGCCATAAAATCTTCTAATTATCCACTTATATATCCACCAAATTTAAGTCTTATTTCTCGGTGAATTTTTTACATCAAAAAAAGAATGCCGGGCAGAATCATCCACCCGGCTGATATTAACATCTTGTTGTATAATCAAGAGCAATCCATCCTGCTTTGCTTTTCAGTTTTCCCCATCCTTTGGTAGAACCTTGTCCGATTTTTTCTTCTACAATCGTGAACGTACCTTTTCCAGTATACTTTCCAGTCTTTGCATAGTTCGTACCCGGACCTTTTCTGATATTGAGATCAGCAATCGCAACTCGCACTTTGTATGGTTTGAAACCTACATTGGATTCGAGTTCCTTCCTATAAGAAACATATTTTTTGTTTGTTGTGATATAACCACCAGATTTCAATCGGTACCACTGCCCGTCTGCACTAATGCCAGTAACTGTATAAATACCACCATAGATCACCTGCTCCACGTTATCTCCCATAGCTGGACTCTTTCTCACATTCAATCCATCAGAACCTCTGTAGATTACTTCTACGTATCCGTTCATAGCTTTCACAGTCTGGATTGTTTCTGCAGAAACGGATGTACCTGTAATCTTACTTAATATAGAAAGAATTTTTTCACCGTACCCTGCACCTGCAGCCCAACCGAGACCTTTTGGATTTTCCTGTATGCCAAGCCATTCCACATAAGGAGCGGAACCTCTTGTTACATATTTAAAGCGAGGATCGATATTTTCATTCTTCAACGCATCTGTAGAAGCGTAGGCTTTCAGATGCTGAATCTGACATCGGATACCAAGCTGTGGTGTCTCAAAAGACAACCCTTTCATTCCATTCTGCGTTACTCCCATTCCGGCAAAATTGTTCTGATCCAAAGTTACCGCTGACTGAGAAAAGCCAAAATTACCAGTCTCCAAACAGGACTGTGCAAAAGCGATATCGCCACGAACACCTTCTGTTTTTCCTTCGGAAAGATATAACGGAATCATATCAATAACAGACTGTGCTACATTTGGATTTACCTTCTTGATATACTCCTGCATCTGTTTTGTCGTAGCTACTGCGGTTCCCATGATAGCTGTTCCCTCTGTATCAGAAGAAGTGGTTCCTTCCATTGCCTTTTTAACATCTTTTCGGAAACCAGCCATTGTATAGGAAAGTCCCAGTCCTCTCCAAAGATGTTCCGGATCACCATGGTTAGATGCAATCCCTCTTTTGTATCCTTCACTATGACTAATGATCACGCCATCAGCTGTTGGATTCAAATTATACGTTTTACAAAGCATAGCGAACAATTCTACTGCTGACTGATAGGTTCTCTTTACTACGGCTCTTGCTGTAGCTTTATCAGAACAAGTGAATGACGAACCACCTGTATATTTGATACAAGCTGGCTCACACATTTCAACTCCGATATGAGTATTATTTCCACTTCCATTTTTACCAGAAGCACAATGCCATCCACGATAATTCCAAGGAAGTGTCTGATATACCGTTCCATCATTTCCATCAATAAAGGCATGGACACAAGCATTATTGTAGCTTGCTTTATTCCATGAATTAATAAAAACGGATGCCTTTGGCTGTGGACATCCTACAGAATGAAGCATAAGACCCTTTACTGTAATCTTTTTCCCAGCTTTATAACACGGATTGTTTTTCATAATAAATTCAATTAATTTCATATACAATCATCCTTTCTGCAAAAAGAAACAGGTGCCCGAAAGCACCTGCTATTTCTCGCTATTCTTTTCATCCCTTAACTGCTGTAATACTGCCTTAAGCTGCTCCGGCACCGGAAGTCCGATGAGTGCCACATTTTCTAAGATGGAAATCCCCTCATTGGATAAGTAGAAAAAGATCACTGCTGTACGAAGTACACTGCCATTCTGGATAACCTGCGTATCGATGATGTGCCCAATCGCCACTAAGCAGAAAATCAAAATCTTCTTAAAAATCCCTCTAAAACCTACAGAACTGGATACCTTCTTTTCCAAAACTGCCACCATAACACCTGTCAGATAATCAATGATGACAAACACTAAAAGTGCATATAAGAAACCATCAAAGCCTCCCAGAAACCATCCTACAAAACCTCCCATTAATGCCCATGCGTAATGGACAATTTCAGTAAAAACCTTCATATTATAATCCTCGCTTTCATTTTGATATAATTTAAGCCGTACGTTTCCACATATAGCAGACAATGTACGGCTGTAAATTTGTGTGTGATCCACCGCCTCCGGTACTTGCATTTGTACCTTTGGCTGTGACTGAATGTGTATGCGCTCCATTACTTGAAGTCTTATTATTCGTAAGTGCTGTATAGTCGGTACTATCAACTACAACTCGGCTGGAACTAGAACCAGACCAAGCTGTTTTATTTAAATTTAAGGTATGGGTATGCGCCCCTTTACTATCTGTGGTCGCAGAGCTACCTGTAAATGTATGAGTATGAGATGGCATCTGCGATGTGGTAAGTGTTACCGTAGATGCACCACCTGTTTTTTCTACTGTAGAAAAATTAGTATCCGAAGTATTGATACCAACCGGAACTCGTCCGCTTCCCCATGCAACCCACGTTCCACCAAAATAGGTAGAAGGGTTTGTGGAACTGACGCTCATATAAATACTGCCAACCGGATATATCGCAGAAGTCAAACTCTGAATATAATCTTTCAGCAATTTCCCATACACTTTTACATCCCAATCTTCGGAAACTTCAAACATATTATCGTTCTCTGCAACTTTCCCGACTGCGACCCCTTTACCTCCAGCTTTAAAGTCCATAACTACCGCTGCAGTCGAAACAATATCCTGTATGGATACAGAGGTAAATGCATCAGTCAAAGTATATTTGATATCGTAGGAAGTTTCTGTAGAAATTGCTCCTCCACCAAATATCACTGCTGTTCCCGAAGAAAAAGCGACCCCTGCAGAAGTCCAGGATGTCGCTGATGATTTTTTATATTGAATCGAACCTGTCACAGTATTTTTACTGCTACAAGTCGAATAAGAAAAAGAAACCAATCCTCTTACATACGTCCCCTCATCATTCACCGCACCGCCACTGGTACATCGCTGGCTTAAGTAACTGGTAAAACTAGGTGGTGAGTAGGCCTGTACGGTAATAGAAACTGTCTTAGCTGTAGAAACCCTGCCACGTGAATCTGTTACTGTTGCTGTAAAAGTGATCGTACCGGATGTATTTAAGAACCCGGTTGTGAAGCTGGAAGCGGTGCTGGTAAAACCTCCTCCGGTAATCGAATACGAAGAAATAGTCGAACCATAACTTCCTGCAGCTCCCGTAATTGCAAGTGTTACTTTTGATTTCGTTTGTACGTAAATACCCCACGTACTTGGAACATCTCCATCCACTCGTGTTGCAGTCAAGCTCGTCATGGTTGGTTTTACCGATGACGGTACAGTCAGAGTCAGTGTACAAGTCTTACTTCCAATCTTGGTGCTTCCATTATAAGTTTCACAGGTAATCGTGCAGGTTCCCGTCAGTGCATTCGGTATCTGATTTGCAAGTGTCAGAGCCGGAGTCCAAGATACTGAAGTAGAGGTTGTTTTCGTTGCAATCGTTCCACTCGTACTTCCAAAGGCATACTTAAGCGTATGCGTAAAGGAAGAAGAAGCTCTGGTAATCGTAATTGTTGTAGCCGATCCCATATTCACATTAGATGCAGATACACTGGATGCTCTTGGAATACTATCCAGCGTTACTGTCGCACTTGCTGATATAGAATCATAATAAGTACCACTTAATGTTGCCTGTATATAAAACACAGAACTCATGGTAATGCTCTTGCTACCATCACTGTCATGGGTGACAGTCTGAGAAACAGTTCCTAATAAATGAGTTCCGGTACTACTAATTGAAGGTGAAGTATACGTCTTTTTTGTCCCAGCAATTGTAGTCGTGTTGGTCGAACGGCTGTTGATACTAAGACTCCAGTCATTTACCAGATACATCTTACAAGTAATAGTACTGGTATTAGCAGAGGTATTTTTTGACTGCGACCAGTCAACTCTTAATTTATAATGTCCGTCTCGAATGGAGCCGGAAAAACTACCACTTGAAGCCATATGCCCTCACCTCCTCTACGCTGTTGGGTCTCGCCATTTGATAGACAAGTTTCCCGATGTTCTTGGCAAAAAATCAAACCACCCTCGGCTTTCATTACCGAGAGATAGTTTGTTTCTGATTTCTGCATTGGTAATCACCAAAATCTGATTCGAAATATAAGCAATTCTCTGTCCATTTTCTTTAAAGGCAAGCTCCTCATTGGAGAGTTCTGCTGTAAATGCATTTCCTACTTTTCCAAGTTCAATGAGTGCCCCTTTGAAACGAATATACTCTTCCAGAAGCGTCTGGTTTGCAGAAACGTTTTCTTTGATTTCATTTGTAATGGCAGTAAAATCCATACGAATTTCAGAACTGTTCTGCGTAATGCTCGTCTGGAAGTCCTGTTGTATCAATTCCATCTCTGATTTAGAAATATATTCCTCACGAACAGAGGATGTGATCTGTTCAGAAGTCTTTGTGATTTCGGAATAGCACTCCTGCACATTGACCTTCAGATTCTCCACATCCTCTACTGCCTGTTCATAATCTTCAAAGCTCTGGAAGCTCGCCTGACAAGAGGTAATAAGTGCCATTCCACATCACCTCCTGTTACTTAGATACGTCACACTGCAATGTTACAAGGCTATCAATGTCTTCTGCAGAAAGATAAATTACTTTTCCAGTCTTACCAAACTCTACTGTATTGCCATCTTTATCCTGCATATACCATGTGTAAGTAAGGCTCTGCTCTTCCGGACATTCGTTCCATGCACTTCCAGCATAATCCATTAATGTTACCGTCTGATTATCGTGGTCTATTTTGTACCAGAAATCACCTGCTGAAGGTGAAGATGGTGCGGTTTCACTAATCGGTCCGAGTAGTGGATCTACTTCCTTCTGGTTGGTGCGTACAATAACATACGGAACCACTCCTCCCAGATTGTTTTTTACAGTAAAGCCTCCGATGGAAAGCATTTCAGACACATAAGGATCGGATTTATCTTCCACGGTAATCACATCCACATATGTCTTGCTATCATAGGTCATCGTACAACGATAAGACTGAATATTTACGATATCTGCACCAGAAACAGAAAGCGTTGCTGATGTTGCACCACTGATATTCGTCCATGTACCATTTACATACTTTGCCCACTGGTAAGTACCCGTAATGGCAGTTGTTCCACTATACGCAGAAGTTGCGAGCGTGAGTGTTCCAGATTGATTCTGTACAATAGTTCCATTTGGAGCATAAACAGAAAAAACAACAGCATTAACGCCATTGTTTCCATTACTTCCCTTATTTGATTTCGTCCAGCCAAACTTTTTCACCACGGATTTTCCAGAGATTGTAAAAGTAAGATCAATCGTTCCATTCAGAACCGATGCTCCTCCCAACGTTGCTCCCGAAGCTACCGTAAGTACTAAAGAACCAGCTGCACTTGCTGTAGCTGCAGTATTCGTTTTTACCGTTATTCCACTTGGAAGCGTACCGACTGTACAAGTACAAGCGGTCTGGGTAATACCTACATAACCAGTGAATGGGATTGTAATTGAAAGTTCTGCAGATACAGCACCAGATGCACTGCAGGCAATGGTCTGTGCTTCGTTTCCTAGAATGACAGAAAGACCGCCTGTACCTGCAGTACCAGAAGCACCTTGCTCCCCTTTCGCACCATCATAAATTTTCGTGATAGTTACAGTATCATAAACATCTGCATCATCCGTCACTAACTTAATCTGCGCTACATTATTTACAAATACAGCATGAGCAGGTTTTACTACGAGCGTTCCACTTGTAATATTACTGTTATCGGAAGTTGTCGGGTAATCCGTCCATGTACCGGAGCTGTTTTTATACTGCCACTTGGAAATGGATACTCCCTGTATCTGTGCAGTAAGTGTTGCCTGTGATGCTCCTACTAAAGAGGAACTGGTATTGTACTTAAATACATAAGTATCAGAAGTCACATAAGCCAGTCTTGCATTCTCTGCATTCTTTACCAGAGTATAGGTAATATCTGCAGAAATGTTGACGGTATTCTTTGTTTCTGAATCATAATAACTGATGTAGCAGATATAAGTAATCATTCCAGAAGATGATGATGCCAGTATATCTTTACTTACAGTTAAAATGCCTCCCGATGCACTTTCGCCTGTCGTAAGAGACGCTTCCGCACTGGTTCCATCTTTTCTTTTCCATGTAATTGTAAGACCGGAAGCATTAAGTGCCAAATTGGTCTGATCTAAAAAGATAACTGGTGTTAATTTCAAATTAGTCGTTGCCCAGCTTGGGGCGTACGTGTGTGGCAGTACGTTCGGATCTTCGCTCTGCGTCTTAGGCAGATTGGAAGTAATATAAGCCGACAGCTTTCGTTGATCCGTAATATCAACGAAGGTCTGCTGGCTGGAAGTTAAAACTGTAGCCATATAAAATCCTCCTATCAAAGTGTTATTTCACAATAAAAAGATGCGTTGTCCTGCACATCTTCTGTTGTAATAATGACTGATTTTGTTCCGATGTGCTGGCTGTCCCAATCCGCATCGGCAGTCGCATTGTTTGATTTCCTGTGCCAAATGAAACAGGACTCTTCTAAGGTATCCGTAATGTCTTTATCCCAAGAATAAACTTTACAGCGCATGGTACTTTGCTGTCCCTTGTCACGGAAGATGTTCACTCCATCTACCACAAGTTCCGTCCGATACATCTTGGAATTATTGATATCATCGACTTTCCCGGAGATGTTCTCAATCTTCACGGTCTGTCCTAAAATATCCTGTTCCAAAGTAGAAAGGTTTTCATTCTGCTTGGCAGAAATGGAACTAAGTGTTACACCGCTTGCTCCAATGGTAATGGTATTCCCGGATGGATTCAGATAATCTTTTGTCTTTCCAACACAGAGATACCTGCCATCTATTCCATGTGGCGGTGACTTGCAATACACATACTGCCTTGCCCGGATATCTCCGATGTCAGCTCCTGTATCGGACTCGTCTACAATGGTCAGCTCCATGCTGGTGATGCCTTTGGCAAGTTCCATCACTCTAGCTTTGGATTTAGTTAGAAGATTTCCCGGAATAGTCACATCGTCCCAAACTTCCGTAGTCCAAATCCATCCGATTTCTTCTACTGCTTCTTCATCATAAACGTAATTCACCCCATCATTGACCCCTGCAATGCTGACCCTCTCATCGGTTTCTGTTTCATTTCCTTCTTCATCGATTATTTTTATTTTTGCTCCCAAAGGAACTAATGCCGTGTAGCGTTCTGTATGATCACGGTTAATCTTCACATCCAGAAGGTTTTTTCCATACTCCACAGTCTGTAAAGAATAAGCGGTATAATCGGATAAATAATCCAGCACCTTTCCTTCCTCGGTATATCTTACCTGCAAGTAGCCACCATGAGTTTTGATTAGCTTCTCTTTGATGGCATCCAGCGTCATGGAATATTCCGAATTACTGTAGGATATATAATCGTTATCATCTGTAACCGTAACATTTCCAATCAAAAAACGCTTCTTTTCTTCCACAGATTTATTGTGTTCAGATACAAATAATTCCAGAAGTCCAAGAAGCGTTCCTGTATATTCATAAGGTGGCTGAAGGCTGTCTTTCAGATATGCAAGTGCAGATTCACAAGTCCAGGTATGACTATTATAAAAATCACTTCCATCGTCCAGTGCTCTGCCTTCAAACACTGTTACTTTTCCCTTTTTACATTCGATGACCGAAGCCATCGGTTTAATACTATCCAAATATGGATGATTGAATGGTGCTGACAGAGTCAGACTGTCGATATTTTCCGCATCCTCATTTATCTGCGCCTGCGTAATTGCAAGTTTGGATAAGTGTGGATGATAGAAAATCGCACCATCCACATAGATGCGAAATAAACTCATAGCCTACCCTCCCTGTATCGAAATGTAGTGGTTCCATTTCCGGTAACCGTAAGTGTATTTTTTCCTTCCTGCAATTCCATCTCTGGGAATTCCCACGTCCCAGCACTCACAGATTTTTGAAATGTATCTTCACCAACTTTCCATGAAAAAGCAGTCTCAGCGGTTGTTGTGACTACCGGAACTACGGGCATGTAGTCGTTGGTAAGTGTAACATTTCCACTGACTGATACCACAACAACCGTCTCCTTTGTATGGTACAGATAGGAATCTCCATCGGTGCAGGACAACACCAGCTGTCCCTTATGACTTTTCGGATCATAAGTCGATGAGGCCTCTAACGTGCCAATCGCATATACATCTGCACTATCGGAACAAACCACCTCGCAGAGCCTTCCGGCAAAACGATTTACAACTTCACTGACCTTCTGATTAAAGGATTCCCTTGTGCCATGCATGGAAAGCGTAATCGTAAACTGCCGTGGTTGATAGGACACACTCCCCAAGGCTTCGGTATATCGTATTGGAGAGTTTCGTCCCGGAACCACAATCGTATTTGTCTGGGACTGTGGAGTCGGAAAATCAATCATCTCTCGAATCCACCCCAGACCATATAATGAAATTCCATTGATCATCACATCCAAGATCATAAACTCAACCTCCTATTCAGCTTCTGCGCCTGTCCTAATTTATTATCGATTTCCGGAAGCAAATGTCCCACAAGTGTACCATCTTCCAGATAAATTCCTTTACTGCTGTTAGCAGCAATCACTGCAAGATACTGTTCCATTGCGGACATATCCAGTCTGCTAGAAAGAATTGATTCCAGATTGTCATAGAAACCTTTCAATGGGAGGATAGCTTCTGCTCCTGCTTCACCACCTGCCATAAGGTTGGTTCCATTCATGCCAAATACAGTCGGGCTGGTCATAATACCACCTTCCTTATACCATTCAATCGAGAGCTTCGGTACGGATGGCGGTGCAATAGACAGGCTTCCAGAAATTTTAAAGTGTGGGAGCTTAATCTTTGGAAGACTGATTTTCATATTTGCAAAGAAACTTTGAATCTTATCCACAATCCCTTTGATTTTATCCCGTGCTGCTTCAATCGGCGTCAGAATAGCATTCTTGATACCATTCCAAACCGATGTGGCAGTACTTTTAATTCCATTGAATACAGAAGATACTGTACTTTTTACAGAATTAAATACCGAGGACACTTTGCTCTTAATTCCATCCACTACTGTAGAAATGGTAGATTTGATACCGTTCCAAACAGAAGAAACCACAGATTTTACAGCATTAAATACGGTTGTTACAATCATTTTTATCGCATTCAGTACACTGGAAATCTTTGTACTGATAGCTGTCCAAATCGTAGACATCACGTTCTGGATTGCTCCCATTACTGTAGAAATCACACTGGACACTGCATTGATGGCATTCGATACTACAGATTTGATGGCTTCCCACACTGCCATAATAATTTCTTTACAGTTCTCCCAAATAAATCGGTATGGAAGTGTAATAATATCAAATGCAGCTTGTAGAATAGAACCAATCAGCATGACTGCAGTTTGCACCACATTACAAATGCCTTCCCACACAGCTTTCAAATGTTCCCACAAACCTAAGAACCATGTCTTAAGTGTCTCTACCATCTGACCTATTCCGTTACAGATCGTAGTCCACAGGTTACCAAACCACTCGGTAATTGCTCCCCAGTTTTTCACAATCGCAATGATGGCTGTAATAGCTGCAGCTACCCCTGCGATAATACCGATAATTGGTGCAAGCGAAATATTCAGTGCACCAACGGATACTGCTACTGCAGCGATCACGGGGACGAGTGCTGTGAACACAGCAATGAGCGCCCCTAGAATAATGACAAAGTTCTGTACCGGCTCTGGCATTTTTTCAAACCATCCACTGATGGTTGTGATCACAGCAACAAGTGGAGGAATGATGGTATTAGCAAGTTCCATCAACTTCTGCCCTAAAGGTACTAAGGACTGCTGAAGTTTTCTAGTATTTGCTTCCATCTGTTGCATTGGTGTTGTCGTTGCATCGAACATCCCTTGTGCGGAGCCAGCCACACTGTCATAAGTACTTCCGACCGAAGTTAAAGATGTAATAAACTTTAAGTTTCCATCTTCTGCCATTGTTCCAAAAGCAAGTGCGGCTAGGTTTAACGCTTCCTGTTGGTTCGTACAGTTTCCAATATCCGCTACAATAGAATCGATGACTTCTTTCTGTGTTACTCCTCCATTCTGCCATGAAGTGAATAACTCTTGCGTCTTTGTAGAAAAAGAGCCGATGGACTCTCCAATTGTTCCATCGACCAATCTAGTAGTAACCTCATTGATAGCATCGTTTACCTTATCAAGGTTGTATGCACCATTCTTAAGACCATTATCCAAAAGCTGAAAATACTCCGATGCGGAATACCCTGCCTGTGAAAACTTACCTGCATATTCGCTTAAGTTATCTCCTAATTCATTGGTCTTATCCAAACCGTTTTGTGTTCCCTTTACGATATAGTCCATTGCTTCCTGCGCAGTCAGACCATACTGTTGCATTAAAGAATTTACACCACGAAGGGTTTCGTTCATATCAATGCCGTAAAGTTCATCCAGTGTAATAGCCTGTTGTGTCAGATTAGACAGATCAGTATCACTCAAATCGCCAAGGTTCTTTTTTACCATGAGGACTGCATTGGCAACACTGTCCATGCTTTCACCAACACCGGCTTCATATACAGATTTGATTACAGAAGCAGATTGCTCTGCTGCATCCCCGGTTTCACCAAAGTATGCATTCACTTTCGTGACTGCATTTTCTGCCTCCGAATATGCATCCATTGCACTACTTCCGATTTCCTGTATTTTATCTCCCACTGCAGATAGCTGTTCTGCAGCTTCCATAAGAGCTGCACCCTTGGTAGCTTCTGCAATCTCTCCAATATCTTCTGCTGTTTCTTCCGCTGTATCCCCGACTTCCTTTAAGTCCTGGATTAAATTTTTGACTGCAGTTCCATCGTCTATGGTATCTAAGGCATCTCTCAATTCTTTGACATCTGCCTTACCCCCAGTAACAGCCTTTCCAATTTTATCGATAGCTGACTTTAACTGATCGGAACTTGCAGTGCCACTTTTAATTGCAGATACCAGTTTGCTTCCAAGAGCATCTGCATAATCATCCACTTCTGTCCCCGTCGCATCAAACAGCTTTTGGAGTCTTGCTGTGTTTGTTGCGAGACTATCTTGCTCTGACTGCAAGCCGGATAAGTCTGCTTTATACTGATTTAACTTTCCTCTGGTTTCTTCGATTTCTCTCTGAAACGCCATGTATTTTTCTTCTCCAATGTCCCCACGCTTAAAAGCGTCTGCCACCTGTTCCTGTGCGGACTCCAGAGCATTCAGTTTTTCTTTGGTTTGATCGACTGCCTGTGAAAGAAGCTGTTGCTTCTGTGCTACCAATACGGTATTGGAAGGGTCGAGTTTCAACAGGCGGTTCACGTCATTTAATGCAGACTGGGTTTTTGTTATGGAAGAATTTACACTTTTTAAGGCTTTGTCTAGACCCGTGGTATCGCCACCAATCTCAATCGTAATCCCCTTAATTCTGCCTGCCATCATCTCACCTCCCGATATATGTAAAAACGCACCCTTCCGGATGCGTCATTAAAACTTATCAAAATCTTCCTGTGTCGCTACTCTGTTATACTTCACGCCATCATTGGCTTTTTCTGTCCACATATCAATGACCAGACCTACCGTAAGCAAGTCTAAATCTGCCACAGAAATGCCAATCTCTACACTACGCAGAAGGAACAGTGGCGTTGTCATTTCCCGTTCACTCCTGCCAACTCTTTTTTTGCCTTTACTTCTGTCATCATGTTATCTCCCCACAATTCCAGTATCTGTGGAAGAACCTCATAAATAGAAAACATATCAAACTGATCCAGCCATTCTTCAATCGTAGATGGAATGGAATTATCAGCATGATATGCCATGATGTATGCTACGTTTTCAAAGATTTCTAAATCTTCAATCTGGAACTCAGAGCCTTTTTTCTGTTTTCCTTTGTAAGAGGATTCCAGTCTGGATAAATCCTTAAAAATATCACGTTTGAACTTTGCTCTGTACAAACGTGGAATGGTTGCGGAAGAACGAAATGGTACGTTCTTTCCGCAGATTTCGATTTCTCTTTTAATCATTCCACGCTACCTCCTATTCTGCTTTTTCTGTAGGCACATACACATTTTTGTACCAATCTGCGTATGCCGTCTGGTCTGTTGTATCCCCAGTACGTGCTTTTACCAATCCATCAGAACGAGGATCGGCTGTTACAGAAAGAGTTTCTGTTCCCGGTTCAATCGTATCTTCTTTTGTTTCAGATGCGATAGAAGGACGGGATGCACTACAGTTATAAAGGACATGACGGATAGCATTTACATCACCATCAAACTCAAAGAGCAGAGCAAATTTGACGCTTTCTGTCACCTTGCTGTTTTCCACAAGCACACCTTTGGCATCCAACGCTTCCTGCAGAATTTCTGTTCTGAACCATTCTGGGATCAGGGCGATTTCCAAATCACCGCTGTAACCGTTATTGGTAGAAGAACGGAAATATACAATGCCATCTGCATAGAACGGACTGGATTCTCCCTCTGCATCGAGACTAATGCTGACCGCACCTGGTATTGTCTTTGGTGTTGCATAGGTGAAAGACGTCACCCCATCTGATACTGTTTCTGTCAGTTTTGCTGCATGCACATTTTTCAGATTGTATTTCACTTTATTTCCCATGAACTTTAAACCTCCATTTCATATAAAACTTCATATAATTTTTCGGACTCAATGTAGGTTTCGGTCTTTTCATAGAACAGTTCATAAGCATCCAGCACTGCTTCCACCTGCTCTTCCAATTCCGGCATTTTCTTGTCCGTATATAATTCCAAATCTAGCTGTTTCGCTTTAAAGTAGACCTTTCCATCTGCTCCAAAGTTGTTACTGCCGGGTGTTACATATATTAAAAAAGGCGGTTCCGGTGACTCTCCTTCTGCAAAGTGATGGTATGCAAAAGGCAGTCCCATACCGCCCAACATTTTTACAATTTCTTCAAATGACATTACTTCAGCCCCTTTCTGATTTCTGCTTCCAGCTCTTTCACAGCATAATCTTCTGCCGGAGCAATGTGTGTAATGCCTTCCACTCTGCCACCGCCACGTTTGACATGACCTTTTTCCAAAAGGTGTGTCAGTCCCGGCTTTTTACGATTATGAATGGTAACGCTTACTTGACTGCTACGATCAACTGTTTTTTTGACTGCCCATCCCTGTTTGTAACCACCATATCGTTCCGGTGAACCAGTCTTTGCGATAGTCTTTGCTTCCTTGGAAACACTGTCCACCGCATTTTTTACGACTTCATCCGTAACCTCTTTGTACTCTTCTAAGGCTTCCATAATGGCACTACTCATATTTCCAATGGATATTTTCTTAGCCATACCTATTCCCTCACAATCTTCTTTCCGGTCAGCTTTAGTTTCCGGTGTTCAAACTGTACATCATCCACGCAGGTGATGTTATAGAACTGACCACCGAAAGAAATACGGTATTCCTTGCTGTTAAGGTTCTCCAGTTTCTTGCACCATCGAACGATAAAAGTCAAAATATCCTCTGTCCTTACCGCTGGCTGTGTGCCATTTTCATTTCCAGATGCCAAATTGACATAGGCAAAACAGGAATGAAAATCCACCCACTTGGAGATATGATTTCCGATCCCGTCTACTACAGTCTTATGCTCTTGCAACGTAATCCTCTGTCTCATAGAACCGATATCCATATCAGAACACCGCCTTTCGTCTACCAGATAGAATACTCTTTAAGGTTGGAATCAGTTCTTTGATATCCGTACCTCGGTTTTCATAAAGAACCCCAACCGCATACAATACTGCGGTCTTTGCAACATCCGACTCCTCAGAAAGATCTTTTCGAAGTATGTCACTACACACACCTTCTGCCGTAGAAAGTAAAGTGAGGATGAGTGTATCTTCATCCTCAAACTCCACCTTCAGATATTCTTTGGCTTCTCCTAAAGTCAAAAGCATGAAGATACACCTCCCCAAAAGACTACTCTTTCATTTTTAGTGTCTTTACTGCTTCTGGAAGAATCAGCTTACCATCCACTCTCTGGCTAGCAAGGAAGCCTACCTGTCCAGTTGTCGCATAAAGCTCATTCAGACGTTTGAAGGAACGTCCCTGTCTATCTGCGATCCAGTAGTAAGAGAAGTCACCGAATGCCATCGCCTTTGCACCTGCAGCCAGTTCTGGTACGAAGGAAGATGTGTAATAAGGACGGTTTAAAATCATATCCGGTACACCTGCCTGCACAGATGGCTGCCAGATATAATTTCCATTTCCATCTTTCAACTTACGAAGTGCCTTTACAGTGGAATCATTCAAAATCCATACTGCTTTCTTTCTGTATGGAGATTTGAGGGAATAGAATAAATCCATCACATCATCAAATGTAATGTTTGCCCCTGTTGCAGTAACTCCATCAGATGCACCGCCAGTTGCATTGAAAATACCAGTAGGTTTTCCAACACCATCACCGAGGAAGAATGCTTCTTCTTCCTTACGTCCGATTCTTCTACCGAACTCTTTTGCAATATAGTTCTCAAGGTTGAACACATTGTCATTTAACAGTTCGTCAGATACTTTAATCATTGTCGCTACTTTGTAGGATGCGATTGTAATCTGTCCAAAGCTGTCATCAGACTCTGGGAATGCTCCTTCTTCATCGATCCAGCTTGCTTCGCCCTTAGACGCAACTACTGGAATCTTACGTTCCCCATTAGATGTCTGAATCACTGTTGCAAGACTTCTGAAGAAGTTTTCTTCTTCCAGAGCTTCCACAAGTTTTCTTTCATACTCGTCCGGAACAAGGTAACCACCTTCGGACTCTGTACCTACCTGCAGAGCATTGGATACATCGTAATAATTTTTCTTACGCATCGCATTCCAGAATGCTTTCTTATACTCATCACCGGCTCTGCCTGTTTTCATATCTCCATCCACTCTGCCATTTGGCTTATTTGTAATTGGAGAATTGATTGGTTTATTCAGTTCTGCATCAATTGCAGCCTGTCTTTCCAGACGGTCAATTTCCTTACCAAGGTTAACAACGTCTGCTTCCATACGGTCATAGGTTGCTGTATCTTCTGCAGATAACAGACCGTCATTTCCTCTTTTGGCATCAAGGAATGCCTTAGCTGCATCCCATGCCTTTGCTCTTTTTTCTCTTAATTCTAAAATTTTATTCATATTGAAAATCCTCCCTTAATGTGCTAAAAGATTCAGTCGTTTCTCCAACTGTTCAATTGGTGTCTTTTTCTCCGGTTTCGGAATCAACTTGGAAAGTAATGAATTGGTAACTGCAGTTCTTGAAAACATCACCGCTTCCATCTTCAGTTCCTTTTCTTCTTCATCTTCTTCCTCTTCCGGTTCCTCTTCTTCCTCGTTTCCCTTGGCAAAGAGGATCTCGTCTGCAAACCCAAGCTCCACAGCTTTTTTCGCATTGAACCAGCTTTCTGCATTCATCAGATGTGAAATGCGAGAACGAGAAAGCCCCGTTTTGATTTCATAGGCATTCATGATGCTTTCCTTCACCTCATCCAGCATTTCAATGGCTTTTCTCATTTCAGAGGAATCGCCAATCGCAATGGTTGCCGGGTTATGGATCATCATCATGGCTACCGGAGACATCTGAACTGTGGTTCCTGCCATCGCAATAACCGATGCAGCAGATGCAGCTAGACCATCAATTTTTACGGTTACATTTCCCTTGTAATCCATGAGCATGTTGTAAATCTGAGCTGCAGCAAACACGTCACCGCCCGGTGAATTGATCCACACTGTGATATCCCCTTCCCCAGAAGTCAGTTCCTGTTTAAACAGCTTCGGAGTTACTTCATCGCCATACCACGTCTCATCAGAAATCTCTCCGTTTAAAAACAAGGTTCTTGTACCTTCCTGCTCATTCTTGAGCCAGTTCCAAAACTTACGCTTCATAAGCTCTCTATCTCCTTTCCATGAAAAAAGGCATAAAAAATAGACCGCATCCAAACGGATACCGTCTTGCCGATTTCATAGTATTCTATTGTGTTCATTGTGTTGAAATCTGTGTTTCTGACACAGCTTTTGCAACGTACTGTTGCATGTTACACCTTTGGAAGATTGCCTCCGGCATTCCCTGCAAAGGCTCCTGCTTCCGATAACTTTGTCATGCTTCCGTTAACCAGATACAAATCTCCACCATCCTCTGCCGGGATTGGATTCATATCTTCCAGTTCACGGATATCATTTGCAGACATCCACCCGTTCTGTCTGGCTACTGAATAGCCATTCATACGGCTCTGGTAATCACCACGAAGCAGACCATCCACGTTCAGCTTGATAAAATAATCCTTCTTCTCCTGTGGAAGAAGCAGGTCTTTCATCATGGCCTGTTCCCACCTGCACACCCAAGGATCTAAGGTGTATTTGACAAATTCTAAAGATTGCTGTTCGATGTTGGAAAAGCTGGACTTCTCCAAATCTCCTACCATGTGTGGTGGGATACGATACATTCGTGCAATCTCATTGATTTGAAATTTTCTCGTTTCCAAAAACTGTGCTTCTTCTGGTGGTATTCCAATCTGCTGATACTTCATGCCTTCCTCAAGGACTGCAACCTTACCAGCATTTTTAGAACCGCCGTACACAGAATGCCAGCTGTCCCTTACCTTTGCCGGGTCTTTTAAGACTCCCGGATGCTCTAAAACACCGCCCGGTGTCGCACCATTTGCAAAGAAACTGGCTCCATATTCCTCACAGGCAATCGTCATGCCGACCGCATTTTTTGCCATCGCAATCGGGGAATACCCGATAAGACCATCAAACCCAAGTCCCGGAATGTGAAGCACCTCTTCTTTTCGAAGAATGATATCCCCGGTATCCTTGAAGTTCGGGTTCTCCTCTGAGTTTCTGGAATAAATATAATAAAGCTCCCCGTTCTCTGCACGGTCAACCTGCATCTTATCCGGGAGTAATGGATACAGAGCAAGTACCTGCCCTCGTCCGTCCCTTATAATCTGTGCAAAGGCATTACCCCAAATAAGCAAATGGCTCATCAGAGTTTCACGGAACACAAAGGAAGTCATTTCCTTATTCGGTTCATCGTGCAGTACGTGATAAAGCGGATGATCATACACACGCTCTTTCCCGTTATCAGTATATCGGTATAAATTTAATGGCAATGATGCGACCGCTTCAGAAAGAATTCTGACACAGGCGTACACTGCAGTTGTCTGCATGGCAGTTCGCTCATTAACAGGCTTACCACTTGTACTTCTGCCAAACAGAAAGGAAAGAGCCGATCCCGCATAATTGTTCGTGGGTTTATCCCTCGCCTGTCCAAATCTAAATAAACTCTTAATCCCCATATGGCACCTCCTAAAAATTATAAAAAAAACATCTATTCTGAATACTTTTCAAAATAGATGTTCTTTATTATTATGAATCATACAATCCTGCCTTTTTAAGGTCTGTTGTAGCGTCCATCATTATTTCGCTTGCTTTTCTCTCAATAAGGTCCAATAGATTCCCCTTATTGTCAAACAATTCTTTTAATTCATCTCCACAAATAGAAATTATCACTACTTGATGCGAAAGGTAATATTTTACCGCTAACTCTTTAAAAGTAGAAGGACCTTTTTCTTTAGAAATGATAATTCCAAACTTAATACAATTACCATTCCCACCTCCGTTTGCAGTAGTAATAATACTATGTAATTTTGACATATATCCACCACTTGGAGTCTGACTTTCATTCTTACATTCAATGAAGAATCTTGCACCAATCATGTCAAAAATTCCAAACTTCAAATACATTTTGTTTCTTACACAGCAATCAATCTGGTTTGTTGTTGTCCGAATTCCTGCCGCCTTAAAGATAGGACATAGATTAAAAAGATACTCTGTCAGATTTTCCAATGTATCCCCAATCTTTTTTGTTGTTCCTTTACGACTTGCGATAGATGAATACATATCTCTTAATTTTTGATATTCATCATCAGTTGGATGAAACAAATACTCATTAATATTACCAGCTAGAAAAATGGTTTCCATAGAATCCTCAGGGACAACAGCCCTAGCTGATAAATCCAATCCTTCCTGCTGCCCTTCTATAAAAACACTATCATCTTCCAGCGCATATATAAGCTCAATATCACTTGCTTCTACCTCAATTTCCTCGTTGCAACAGTAACATTCAAACGGCTCTGAGGGAATGTCTGCAATAGAATCTACCCTTTTTATGAGCATACCGCATTCTGGGCATCTAATTGTATAGAATACTTTCAATAGTCCTATTTCTTTACATTTTGTCAATACCCTGCTTACCAACTGTGGCGAAATTCCTAGCGCCTTAGCTACTTTTGACACAGTTATATTTTTCGTTGCACCGCCAATCAAACTACTGAAATACGCTTCCAATGCCTGTATCTGAACGTCATTCAGCATTCCTTGCAGTGCTGATAAGTGAGAACAATACATGGATAATATCCTCCTCCATCGTATACTCCGTAAATTTAAGTATACAGTAATCTTTATTCACTACTATTTTTGCCTTAAATTGTTTAGAACAATACATTTCATTTCTTGCAAACATAAATGTTACACCATCACATGCCTGACTTTTCTGTAACATTTTTTTATTATCAAAGAAGATGGCTTTTGATTGAAGCGGTTCTTCCAGTGCTGCCGTCTGTTCAACTTTGGAATCTTCTTCATCTGTAGCATTCAGTTTAAGTGGATATGCTTCCCTATCTTTGATAAATATATTCTTATTGGGATAACTGATAGAAAAGTATTTTTCCACCATATTCAGCACATTTGATTTTACATCTTCTTCATATGCATGTTTCAAATTACAGACTTGATGCATTAAGCAGTCAACAATTCCATTAACCTCCGTCTTTTTCTGCTCCATCAATTCTATAATCTCTTTTGGCGTCTGCGTATACCTTTCCAACATACAATACAATCTGGATTTAAATACGGTCTCTGCTTCAAAGCTCTTTTTTGTGGCAATTGACAACTTTTCACATACCCACTTTATAGCTTCGGCTGTCTCTTTTTCAGATTTAGTTGATATTGCTGCTTCCAAAACAAAGTTCTCTGCATACTTATATAATCCAGATTTTGATTTTGAACGGGATACAATAATTCCCATGTTACAGTAAACATCGACAAGTATCGGATACGGGACCGTAGCTGAACCGTGTTTTTTATCAAACGTGCATAACAACTTGCCCATGAACAGCCGTATTCTTCTGCCATAATCTCCTTCATTCGTGATCTCATAACGAAACAGGCGCAATTCACTGGAATATCCTTTATTTAAATGTCTGTTACCCGCATCTACAATTAAGGGTTCCATAATTTTTTTTACATATTCATCTTCATTCAAAAGATCTGTCATAAACGACTCATCATCTATCAATTTTATCTGGACATCTTTAATTCCTTCAATCAACACATGATCCAGCCATTCCAAAACCTCTTCTTCTTTTTCCGAGGACTGATTCGCATAATTTTCAATATCTTGTATTAGTTGCGGTCGGTCAACAGTTGTTTTTAAATCTTCTTTTCGCTTCTCTCTAGCGAATTTTTTTAAGGCTGGAATCGTAATATAACTCTCGTCCTCGTTTGCAAATGTATATGGAATAGAAAACATATTCATGCCTCCTTTTGATTTTTTCTAATTATATCATATTTTCCATACACATTGATATGGCATTCTTTAAAATACTAGAATCCCACGATTATCATATACGCTTCCAGTTGTACCACCATTTCGTATTGCTCTATCCAAAGCCATTACTGTTGCAATACCACCGTCAATTTTCTCAGTCGATTTTTCCTTATCCATTTTGATGTTCCCGGCTGGGTCTTGTCGCACATACACGTTATCCAGCATCCATCGAAGCACTGGATGACCTCCGTGTGCTATCTTCTCTTCCAATGTCAGCTTCATTAGTTCTTTGGTAGGCGGTGACATATCTTTATATCCCTGCCCGAATGGAACAACAATAAATCCCATCCCCTCAAGGTTCTGTACCATCTGGACTGCTCCCCATCGGTCGAATGCGATCTCTTTGATATTGTATTTCATTCCCAGGTTCTCAATAAACTTCTCGATAAAACCATAATGGATAACGTTACCTTCTGTGGTTTCAAGAAAACCCTGTCGTTCCCACACATCATAAGGCACATGGTCCCTTCGTACTCGTAACCTCATATTTTCTTCGGGTATCCAGAAGTGCGGAAGAACAATGTATTTCTCATTTTCTGTTCGTGGTGGAAATACCAGAACAAAAGCTGTAATATCCGATGTACTGGAAAGGTCAAGTCCACCATAGCAGACTCTCCCACGAAGTTCCTCCGGATCAACAGGAAATGCACAGGCATCCCACTTATCCATCGGCATCCATCTGGTGGACTGTTTCACCCACTGGTTCAATCGCAGCTGACGGAAGATATTCTCTTCTGCCGGATTTTCCTTTGCACTGATATATGCATTCTGTACTTTTTCAATGGCAATCGTATGTCCAAGAGAGGGATTCGCTTTATACCAACTTTCCTCGCTTCCCCAATCATCATCGTCTTTAATTCCATAAATAACCGGATAAAATGTAGGGTCTATCTTTCGTCCTTCAATAATATCCAAGGCTTTCTGGTGCTGTTCAAAACAGATCGAATTCCGATCTGTTCCAGCTGTCGTGATCAGAAAGTACAAAGGCTGTGTTCTGGCATCACCAGAACCCTTTGTCATAACATCGAATAATTCTCTGTTTGGCTGAGCATGAAGCTCATCAAATATAACCGCATGAACGTTCAACCCATGTTTCGTGTATGCTTCTGCTGACAGCACTTGATAGAAACTATTAGTTGGTTTATACACGAGTCTTTTTACAGACATAACAGGTTTAATACGTTTCTTTAATGCCGGACACTGATCCACCATGTCAACTGCAACGTCAAATACAATGGAAGCCTGCTGCCTGTCAGAAGCACATCCGTATACTTCTGCGCCCCATTCTCCGTCACCACAGGTCATCAGAAGAGCAATCGCAGCTGCCAGTTCTGATTTCCCATTCTTCTTTGGAATTTCAATATAGGCTGTATTGTACTGACGGTAACCGTTATCTTTCACTGTTCCGAAAATATCCCGGACAATTTTGTCCTGCCAAGGCAATAGATCAAATGGAACACCTCGCCACTGACCTTTGGTGTGTTTTAAGCAATTGATAAAGTTAACTGCGTGATCCGCTTTCGCTTTATCATACATTATGCTCCACCTCCTTTGATCAGCAGCAGTTCCATTTCATCACTTTCCTTGCTGTCCACATTATCTGTAACAATTCTGCTTCGTGCAGATGGAGTCAGACCAAACTGCTCACAGAATTTATTCATAATCTTCAAATACGTCTGAGCAATAGATACCTGTGGAACCTGCTGCCAGTAACCAGATGGTGTTTTTACAATCGTGCCATGCTGCGTGATGAACTCTTCCGCTTCCTTCCATCTTGCATAAGCCTGACAGTATCCTGCAAAAGCAGCCATATCCACCTCAGTTAAAATTCCAAGATGTTCTAGCTGCTTTGCCATCCGTTTCCATTCTTTTTTTGCTTCATCCTCAAGCCAAGAAGGACAACGGGGAGCCTTCTTTTCCGGCTTTGGCTCTTTCGTGTTCAAACTTCTTTTTCCCGGATTGCCCTCCAAAACTTTCACTGCTGTCGGCTTTGGTTTTCTTCCTCTCTGCGCCATTGTCCTCACCTCCTTAAAATGGCATAAAAAATAGACCTCCGAAGAAGTCCCATCAATTTATCTATGTACTAATTTTCTACTACGACAAAGAGAGCCATCAAAGCTCCCTGTCTGCTTACTAATTGTAATTGTTCAGCAAAATGCAAAGTGCCAACTGTGTCAATTCATCATCATCCTGTGGCTTGATATCCCAACCTCTGTCATATACGCAGGTGGCAACACCGTCTTTTTCAATTCTTAATTTTGAAATCCTGCCCTCGTTAATGCCGTAGGCACTTGGCTCATCATAATATTTTACCCAGTAATGGCAAATTCCTGTTGTTTTCATGTTTTTTGTGCTTCCGATTGAACCCTCACTCCACATATCTGCTTCCTCCGTTTTTCTTTGCTTTCCCTTTTGGTAGTAGCATATTACCTCTGAAACACATATATATCCAGTTAATCTGCAATCATAATGTACACAAATATTTTGTAAAAAATTGTGTACATTATCTACTGCTCTCCGGTAAGAATGAACCTTGCATATACGTCTTTATGTTCCTCGATGAAAATCACCAACTCCCAGAATTCCATATCAAATGCAATCTTTTGCACCATTTGTGTGTCAAACATATTTGTAAGTCCTGTTTCTCTGACTACCAGAATTTGCTTTTTCACTTTATCATCAATCCCAACCGGACTGACCTGTTCTTTATTACCAACTCTACAATAAATCGCCATCTTCATTCACTGACCCTCAATTCTTCTGCAGCGGTCTTCTCCATACACAACATTAAGTCCGCTCCCATTATCCCATCGGACCATAACTGACCCTGTATCATCTACTCCGGTAACCGTTCCCTTTGTTCCAATTGGTGGTGCCTGTTCATCATCCATGCGTTCTAAAACAACTCGGCATCCAACAGGGAACTGCTTTCTTACCTGTTCAACAATCTCTCTGCTCGGAAAAAACATCTTATTCGTTCTCCTTTCTTGCCTTTTTGGAGTATTTCTCCATCCACTTCTGTTTATCCGCTTCTGTTCGAAATGCGGTATGCCCTTTCAGTTTGGAAAGAAGGATGTCTCGAACCTCTTTTCCTTCTTTTCCACCAAACCCGAGTCTGACAAGCCAGGTTCTCATATAATACTTTTCATTTTCTTCAATACACTGCTGTGGCTTGATACGCTTCTGAGTTTTTGCCATCTGCACCATAGCTGATACCAATTTGGTATATGCATTCGCTGTCTCTATTGAAAATGGGAATCCGCAAAAACTAATTTTCTCTTTTGAAACGATAAATCCAATGGTATCTTCTTCTGAAATCATTTGCACCATTTCTTCAAACGCCATTCCCTCTCTCGCTTCCAGTTTTTCTACCAAGGTATCCGAAATCCCAAGTGCCTTTTCACCTATCGCCTTTTCAAGAAGGTACTGTCTGCTATAAATCAAGTAAACTAAATTTTTAAGGTTCTCTGCAGTAAATCCTTCCATCGGGATATCAATATTCATTTTATCCTTTTCTCCTTCTGCAAGTCCCCTTGCCACCAGTTCGCTCTGCATACGTTTTCCTTCTTTCTCATTCTCAGCTTCAACTTCTCCATCTTTATCAACTGTATAATCGCCTACTTTATAGCAAAAGGACGGCGCACCTACATAAATTGATTTGACCTCAAGAATTTCCTCCATCGCCTTAACGATGTCTTTTCTGTTTTCTGCTGTTGTTTTGAATTTCATATGTAATTCCTCCATTCATTTTTTGTTAGTACATATATCACTCTGAATGGAAGAAATAGCAAGTTATTTATTTTATTTTTCGCAGATTTCTGACATATCCAAATCTGAATATTTTATCGTTACTCCATTGCGGATAACATACACATCCTCGCCAGAACCCTTCTGCTCCATATATCTATTTACGATAACATCCACAAACTTTTCATCCAACTCAATGCCGTAGCAGATGCGTCCCGTCTGCTCACAAGCCAGAAGTGTAGAACCAGAACCAAGAAAAGGGTCCAGAACTACGCATCCCATCATGGACGAATTCTGGATCGGGTACGCCATAAGAGCGATTGGTTTCATAGTCGGATGATCCTTGGATGCTTTCGGACGATCATATTCCCAAATGGTTGTCTGTTTTCTATCGGAGAACCACTGATGCTTTCCTCCTTTTTTCCATCCAAACAGACAAGGCTCATGCTGCCACTGGTACGGACTCCTTCCAAGCACCAATGCGTTTTTCTTCCAGATACAACATCCGGACAGTTTGAACCCGGCACTTACAAAAGCCTTTCTGAAATTCAATCCTTCGGTATCCGCATGGAAAACATAGATAGAAGCATCGGACTCCATGTTCTGCTCCATGTTTACAAAAGCTGCATAAAGGAAATTATAGAAATCTTCATCTGCCATGTTGTCATTTTTTATCTTCCCGGCAGTCTCTTCCACATCCACATTGTACGGTGGATCTGTAAGGACCAGATTTGCCTTCTTTCCATCCATCAAAATATTATAGGTTTCCGGCAGAATGGAATCACCGCAGATCACACGATGTTTCCCAAGCATCCATACATCCCCCATCTTCGCCACGGTTGGTTTCTTCAGTTCGGCATCCACATCAAAGTCATCTTCTTTGATTTTTTTATCGTGAACCTTATTAAAAAGCTGTTCGATCTCTGGCGGTTCAAATCCTGTAAACCCTACGTCAAATTCAGAATTCTGCAAATCCTCAATCAAATCTGCCAAAAGCTCCTGGTTCCATTCACCGGAAATTTTATTCAGTGCAATATTGAGTGCCTTTTCCTGTGTCTTGGTTACATCCACAATCGCACATGGAACCTCGGTATATCCAAGTGCAGCTGCAACTGTCACTCGCTGATGACCGCCAATGATCGTCATATCTGAATTGACCACTACAGGATCAGCAAAGCCAAATTCCTCAATAGAATGTTTAATCTTTTCGTATTCCTTATCTCCCGGCTTTAACTTTTTACGGGGATTGTATTCTGCCGGGTTCAAGTCTTTAATCGGCAGTACCGATAATTTAGCTGTTTTCATTTTCTTCATCCCTCCAAAATCTATCCTTAATGTAACAATCGTGACAACAATACTTTCTGTTCTTATTTCCATAAGAAATGAACGTCTTTCCGCAATGCCCACAAACCAATTCATACATTGCTTTCTCATTCCGTTTCAATGCTTCCGGATGCATCTTCCACCATTCACGTCTGCATTTTTCTGAGCAGAACTTTTTAGGTCTGCCCGTCTTCGGTTTTGTGATTGAACCGCCACAATATAAACAGGCTTCCCCGGTATCCATTTTCATCTGTACATTTTTTGTTAGTGCTGATGCGTATCCGGTAAGTTTATGGTACTTGCAATAGTTTCTTACGATGTCACGGGACAGCCCTACTACTGTACCAATGGACTTATAACCAACACCCTTCATTCGCATCTCCACAATCTGTTTTGCCTGTTGCTCTGTCATTCTTTCACTTCCTTTCACGGGCATAAAAAATGAGTAAAAAAGCACCTATTTTCGCACTTTTTTACTCACAAAAAACATGGTTTTTATTTACTTTTTAACGAAACTCTGTAACCGGAAAATATGATATTTTAAGGCTTTTTCCGTACAAATTAGCACAACCGACCTATCCCCCGTGTTTAATTCTGCGAAAATTCACGTTTGAGGGGGCGGCGGTCTGTCCGGGGAAGGGTTACAGAGATTTGATATCCCCCTCCCCTTCCGCTATCTGATATAGTAGCGGATGAGCGTTCCCATCAGTTTCAAGCCATCATCGAAACCCGATCGATAATAGTTCTCCGTTTCTTCTGTAGCCTTGTCACTGACATGCTCGACATACTCCATAAGAATCTTCTGATGTTCCTCTCCTAAAGTATCAAGAATCTTTTGATACTTTTTCTCCAGCTCACTGTAATATTCCAGCTCTTGTTTTCTTTGACTGTAAGGCTTGGCCTCACAAATCCGTTTGTAATGAATTTCCATCCGGTGAGCCAGCAATTCATCTAAAAACTGCTCTTCTAATTCATCCATAGCATCGCCTCCTTCAGCGATACTATAAATGAAGCGTTCACAATTATCTATACGAAGAACCACCAAGGATTTCTGCTACATACTGGTAATTAATAACGATACTCTTGGTAACGGTCTTCGGTCATAGTCTTGCTGTCATGATGATGCTTACAAAGAGGCTGCCAATTTGACTCGTCCCAAAACAACACCGGATCACCACGATGCGGAACAATATGATCAACAACCGTTGCTCTCACATACTTTCCTTCTTTCTGGCATACCATACACAATGGATTTGCTTTCAGAAATCGTGTTCTCGCCTTCTGCCATTTACGATTGTAACCACGGTTCGCAGCACCTGCTCTGTCACCACGATGCAGACTTTCATGTTCTTCACAATAAAACCCTTCCGTCAACTTTGGGCATCCCGGATGCTTACACGGTTTCATTGGTTTTCTTGGCATTCCAACTTCCTCCCTTCTATGTATATGGCGGTTGAAAGGAGTACGAAACCTCCGCCACGGCATAAAAAAAGAACCAAGGGATATTTCCCTCAGTTCCTGTTTCTGCACTATAACAATAACATACTATTTAGCGTTTGTCAGTCTCATGTTTGTCTCATAAAAACTGAAAGTTTCAAGCGTTATAGACTTCCCACAAATATCTCTGCATCAATCGTCAAAGTTTTTAGCTTTTTGAAATCAATCTCAGTTTTATCTACATGGAAGAGCAGTGGGGTCATGTCTGCAAAAATTTTAATATCCTCTAACGGCATTTCATATGATTCTGAAACTCTTTTTTGGTAAATAACAGAATACTGCTTCTTGAATAAGTTAATCACATTCTCATTGGAATACTCTTGATTTTTCAAATGTTCTTTTGCAATGTTTCTGAACTCCATCAGATGTTTATTCCCAGGAATAACCTTTACAATATAGCCGCTATCCGTCAGAACTCTATTGAACTCCAAATAATTAGCTGGTGTAAATATGTCCAGTATACAGTCTACTGAGTGGTCTCTAATTGGCATATTTTCCAAATCACCCACAAACCACTTTATAGACTTACTACCGTCTCTTTTTGAAGCAAGGGAAATGGCATCTTTTGAAATATCAAAAGCAACTATATCTGCTTGAAATAGTTCTTTGATTTTTCTAGAATAATATCCTTCACCACATCCGACATCAAGAATAGTTGTTATGTTTTCAAGCTTGCTCAATATATGTGTTATCTCCGTAAGAATATGTGAATAGTATCCCTTTTCTAAAATATCCATTCTGCTTTCAAAAGAAGTTCTGCTATAATGCTTAGATTGCTTTTGATTTAATGCAAAATTCACATATCCTAATTTAGAAATATCGAAACAATGCTTATTACTACACAGCAAACTATTGCCTACCATCTTTAACTTTCGTTTACATATTGGACAACGAAAAAGCTTTTCGCTGTCATTAAATCTAATAATTTTATTCATGACATCCTCCATTATTACATTCTTGCCCGAAAGCGAGTTATGTAATACGGATGTACCGCAACACAACTCGCGGTATTATCTTAATCTCATATATGCTGTCATCTTATCACCTCCTCAAATTCAAATTTTCATCTGCCATCATTATACCACTTCCTACAAAAAAAGGAAAGACAGTTGGTTTCCCAACTGCCTCAATTATACTCCTCGTATGCGCCTATCTGTATCTGAAGGGCGATTGTAATCTGATCCATGAGAAGCGTATCTGTAATTTCACCAATCTTCTCGGTCAGCTTCTTTTTATCAATCGTTTCTACCTGTTCTGCCAATACCATACTTCTTCTATGTAATCCGGTCGTAATAGAATATGGTATCTGCACATGTGTCGGAAGGTACGGTTTCTTCCAGATCTTTGTTGTAAGAGGAACCACTGTAATCACAGGGGAATTCGCATTTGCTTTGTTATTACTGACGATCACCGCCGGACGAATACCTCCCTGTTCACAGGAACCTTCTTTTTCTCCAAAATCAGCATAATAAATATCTCCACGTTTACACATATTTTTCTCTCCTATCCCAACATATATATTTCAGTCTGTTTATCACGAAGCTCGTAAATAGTATCCAATTCCTTAATGGCACTCTTTCTATATCTTCCCAAAGTCGCATGACTGATATGGTATTTTTCTTCTATGTCATTCCAGCTCATGCATTCAACAATCATGTCCCACATGATCTCCCCAACACCATTTGACAATCCTTTTAATGTATATTCAAAGAACTCGATTTCCGTTTCCACATACTCAAGTCTTGAAATCAAGTAGGAAAGCCATTCTTCATTTTCTCTATCTGCAATCTTTTTATAATTCACAGCAATTTTTCCAGTCTTATCGCTGACACCGCTTGTCTGGACCCTCTCCCCATCGGCATGGGAGAAGGTCATAGACTCTATGATGTCATCGGGCGTAATGCCCTTAAATCTGGAAAGCTGGAATTTTAATACCGTATGTTCCTTTTTTAAATCCTGGTATTTATCAAGCACTTCTCCTGCTCTCATAATCTCCGCCTCCAATTCTTGCACGAACCGCATCGATAAGAGCCGACTGCCCGGCATCTTTTCTTTCCAATGCTTTCATGACATCTTCATCAACTGTTCCCTTTGTAATAATGTGTTGTACCACCACAGCATTCTTCTGCCCCTGTCTCCAGAGTCTGGCATTCAACTGCTGATACAGTTCCAGCGACCAAGTAAGTCCAAACCAGATAATGGTCGAACCGCCATCCTGTAAATTTAATCCATGCCCAGCCGATGCCGGGTGGATCAGTGCCACAGGAATCTTCCCATCGTTCCACTCTGCAATATCCTTTGCTGTATCGATTTCCCTTACATCAAATCTATTTTTTATTCTGTCTTTGTCATGTTTGAACCAATAAGCCACAAGTACCGGCTTGCCATTGGCAGCTTCAATCAAATCCTCCAAAGCATCCAGCTTTCTGTCATGGATCGGAAGCACTTTTTTATTTTCATCGTAGACAGCACCGTTTGCCATCTGGGATAGCTTATTAGAAAGTGCAGCTGCATTCACTGCATCCAGTTCATCCTCTCCGACCTTTAAAACCATGTCATCTTCCAACTGGTCATAGAGCTTCTGTTCCTTATCTGACATTGCAACTTCCACTCTGGTATCAATGCGCTCTGGCATCTTCAGATAGTCATGTGCCTTCATGGAAATACAAATATCAGAAATCAAACTGTATATTTTTTGCTCCGCTCCCGGTCTTAATTTGTAAGAATAAACAATGTCTTTATTACGCTTGTCCGGCACAAAGAATCTCTCACGATATCCCGTAATATAACGACCAAGTCGCTGTCCCATATCAAGCAGATACATCTGTGGCCAAAGATCAATAAGGCTGTTCGGGGAGGGTGTTCCGGTAAGTCCAACCATTCTTTTGATCTGAGGACGGACCTTTTTTAATGCTTTGAATCTCTGAGCCTTATTTGATTTGAAAGACGAAAGCTCATCAATCACCACAGTGTCAAAATTCCATTTATGGTTTTCCACCAGCCATGCCACATTCTCACGGTTAATGATGTAAATATCTGCCTGTTCCTTTAGGGCATCTTCTCTCTGCTGCTTTGAACCCAGCACTTTGGAAATCTTCAATCCTGCTAAGTGATCCCATTTCATAAATTCCCGGCTCCATGTATCTTCTGCCACACGCTTCGGTGCAATCACAAGAACTCTGCCGACTGTAAAATAATCAAGGATTAACTCCCATAGTGCTGATAAGGTAATGACTGTTTTTCCAAGACCCATGTCGAGGATCAGACCGCAGTATGGATTTTTTATAATAAATTCAGAAGCAAAGCTCTGATAATCATGCGGTTTGTATCTCATGCAAAATACCTCCAATTTGTTCCACGTTATCTATCACATAAACCCGGAAACCTAATGCTTCCAGCGTTCGCTTTCTTTTTTCCTGTAATGGACGGAGCTTCTTTCCCGGAGCCTTCAGTTCCGCAAATGCCACTTTGCCACCAGGGAACAGAACCAATCTGTCCGGCACCCCATCTAAACCGGGAGACACGAACTTTACCGCCAAGCCTCCCATCTTTTTTGCTTCGGTTACCAGTTTTTGTTCCACGTACTTTTCGCTATAACTCATTGAAACCTCCGTTTCCCAATTTCCCTCTTACGCGCGTATACATGCAATACGCACATTCACGTGTGCTACGGGGCTATTATTATATATTTCTATTTAATGAATATTTATAGGCAACATAGGATACAGCCACCCTGCACCCCTTACGGTTACTGTATTTTTTCCGTTTGCCCTCATATCCCGTTTTCGGATACCTCATCGGCAATGGCAACTGACAACATCGGCATCACCATTGCCGATTGTTTCCCTATTTTGTTTCCGTTTCTTCGTCTCTGATATATCCCTTTACTACTCCGTACAAAGGAAAGCGCATCTTCCCTTCCGGGCGCTTCCAGCCTTCGATACCACTCATAATGGCTACGATTTCATTGGCATCCTGTCGTTTCAGATTGCCTCGTTCTTTTCCGAAGCATTCACACCAGATTTCCATATTGCAGACACGGGTACGTTTCTTCACGCCTACCTTACGGCTGCCCTCAAACTCTGACCCATTGATAAAGTTCCTTCTTTCATAAAGGTTCATGGACTCCCAGTTCTCTGGAAGCAGCATCTCAAGGTAGTCACGAATTGTTCCTTCCCTTTCATCCTGCTCCATTGCTTCTCTCTGTTCCTGCACTGCAATCGGCTCCAGTTCCTTTGGCAGATGGAGTGGTTCACCCTTTTTGTAATAGTGAAGTGCTTCTGCCCAGATCTGCTCCACTTCCTCACGAGTGAGTTCCCAAGAATGTCTGATCTCACCGCCCGGAACCTTTACAGGCCAGAAGCGTCTGTTTCCTGTAATGTCACGAAGGTAAGTATCTGCGTTGGTCGTTCCGATGAACACGCACTGTCTTGGATGCGGAGTCGCTCGTCTACCGAAAGCAGCTCGGTAAATATCATTCTGTCGGGAAAGGAATCCACGGAGCGTTTCGATATCCGTTTTCTTAAGACCAGCCAGTTCCCCGATTTCCAGAATCCAATATCCCTGCAGCTTCTCGGCAGCAGTCTTGTCTTTGGTATCCGATAACAGAAGCGAGTCATTGAACCACTCCCCACAGAGCTTTGCAATCAATGTGGATTTACCTTTTCCCTGCGGACCAGATAAAACAAGCATCGTGTCGAACTTACACCCCGGAGTCATCACTCTGGCTATCGCTGCTACCAAAGTCTTTCTGGTAACTGCACGAACGTAGTCGTTATCTACCGCTCCGAGGAAATCTACAAGAAGTGTGTCCACTCTTGGGATTTCATCCCATTCCGGGAGCGATGCCAGAAACTCTTTGATCGGATGGTAGGAACGGTCATCGGTTACTTTCGATACTGCAATGTCATAATTTCTTGCTGAGAAATTCCCGTATGTCAGATCAATGTAGGAAATCAGCTGTGCATCGTCTGCATCTCTCCAGAACTTGGATGGGTGGCTCCAAGGCACCTCCCCTTTGATCTCCATGCCATCGGAAAGTTGGTTGAACACAATATCTTTCAGATTTTCATCATTATTCAGAATGAGGAGCAGGTTCTTCAGATTATTGATAAGAATCCCCTGTCGGTTATATTCCAACTGTTTCTTCCAGTCCTCCTCCGCAAAATCCATTCTTGCGGATGCCTCTCGCTCTTTTCCAAGGGTGATGCGGACCTGTTCATTCTGGGAAGCAAATTCCTGCATGGCTTTGTAGGATGGAAGTTTCGTAGAGTCTGTATCTTCTGAAGCCTTCGCATCCAGATGTCCGAACTTATGAATACGGACCACATCGAATGCATTCATTAGCTTTCCACAAGCCGGGTCTGTCGCATGATGGCTGTATGCAAACACATCATCGTAAATCACAACACCTGCTGCTGAATCTGCTGGAACGTAATCATAACGTCCGGGCATACTGCTTGGCTGATACACATCAGAAATAAACGTGTCGATTGCCTGTGTAATTGTAAAAGTTCTATTGAATGCTCCGATGACGCCTCGCTTCTGGAGCGGATCTTCCTGCTTTTTGATATCTTTCTGTACAATGGAATGCTGTCTGTTGGACACAGGCCAAGAAGATACATCCTTCCAATCTTTGTACTTGGAAAGCACCTCGTCTGGATCAAGCGGATCACCTGTGATTTCTTTGAAAAAGAACTCCCCATCTGCAGAGGTACTAGGCCAGTACATCAGTCGGCTGGGTTCGTAGGTAGTATCATCGAAAAGCTCCATACCGATTTCTTCTGCTACTTTTCTGCTGACTGCCATATATTCATCTGGTGTTACTTCTCTTAAAAGAGGAACAATGAGTCGAAGTCTTGGTTTCTCTTTGGTATGCTTGTGCGTGGAATAGATAAAACATCCAAATGTCTGGAACATTTCAATCTGATCTGCAACGTCCGCATGAGCATAGTCCATATCAAGAGTGAGTGCAGAACGGGAAAGTACGCAGTCTTTCTTTCGTCTTCCACCCTTCAGTCTGCCAAGAACATAACCACCCACGTCCTTTACATCATCCTGCTGTGCCTTCGACATCTTGCGGTACTGTTCCATCGTTTCCGATGTACGGATAGTCTGTGAAATACGGTCACGAAACTCTGAAAGTTCCATTTCTTTTAAATTCCACTTCTTTTCCATTCGGGAATTACCCGTTGATACTGCGATCTTCATTTTGTCCTCCCCCTTTTCCTGTCAACATTTCCAGATTGCTCTTGGCTCTGATAAGCAGAGTCTTTTCTTCCCGGCTTCGGGCATTATAAAAATGAAACTGTCTGGAGCCTTCCGGTTCCAATGCTCTGCGTCTGGAAAATTCTTTATACTTTTCACTATGCTCAGAAACCTCCATTTCCAAGAACATGCGTAAATTTTCGATGTCTTTCTTCCCGGCAAATTTCTTGATTAACGGGAATATCTTTCTTCCAACTGCTATCGTGCAGGGAAAAAACTCTTTCACATACAGTTCCATTCGCCCGTTTCTGTATGTGAGTCTTACGATCTGACGAGCCTGCTCCGGCTCTGCCAGACCAATCCCTAAATGTGCAGTCGGATCACGATACCCTTCCGAATTGTATTTTGTTCCCATACTGTATCCTCCTAGTCTTTTTTGTAAAATGGGCTTTCAAACCCTGCTGCCTTTAATGGCAATCCATCTGTCCACTCCGGGTTCACTGCCATAATTTCATTTATTTCATCTACCGATGATCTTCCTTCTGGAACTTCCAGCACCACTTCATCGTGAACGTGGCATACAATGTCAAAACCTTCTGATTCCAATCGGAGCATTGCTTCCGCAAGAATATCTCTGCTTGCTGCCTGCACGATATTTTCCACCAGCTTCGGACCGTACGTTTCCAAGCGCATCCATTTCTTGGACTCCCCGATGCCTTCATAGGTAATGCCTTCCCTACCAAATTTGTTGACTCCCATTCTTGGCTTTACATAGGACAGCTTCCTGCCCGATGGCAGAGTGACAAAAAGGATACCGCTGGTGTATTCGAATGCTACCCTTCCCACTCTGGATGGTTTCTTATCCCGGACCGCTTTAACTGCAGCTTCATCCACTGCCCACCAGAACTGTGTAATGTGCGGATTTGCATTTCTCCACGTTGTTACCAGAGAAGGAAGTTCCTCTTCTGAAAGCCCCATCTTCAATGCTCCCATCGCTGTCATTGCCCCGACCGAACCGCCATACCCAAGTGCCAATTCACTGATCTTGCCCTTCTGGCGAAGCGGTGAAGTCTTCGTAATTTCTTCAATCGGCACATGGAACATGGCTGATGCAGAGGCTTCATATATTTTCCCGTGCGTCTGGAACACCTCCAAACGCCAGCTTTCCCCGGCAAGCCACGCCAGCACTCTGGCCTCGATTGCAGAAAAGTCACTGATAATAAACCGACATCCCGGCTTTGCTACAAATGCAGTACGGATCAGTTCTGATAGAACATTCGGTGTACTTTCGTATAACATTTCCACGTCATCGTATCTGCCATCCGCTACCAGACCTCTTGCCAGTTCCAGATCACTGATGTGATTCTGTGGAAGGTTGTGAATCTGAACAAGTCTTCCAGCCCATCGCCCGGTTCGGTTTGCTCCGAAGAATTGCAGCAAACCATGAACACGATTTTCTCTACATACGGAACGGTCGATAGCTTCGTACTTTTTAACAGAAGTTTTCGACATTGCCAGTCTGAGCTTCAGCATTTCCTGCACATCCCCTTCAGTCTTATCCACCAGTTCTTCCACGGTTGCTTTGGCGAGGGAATCTACCTCTATGCCCTTTTCTGTAAGCCATCCCTTAAGCTGCGATACACTGTTCGGGTTCTCCAGTTCCGAAAGTTCATAGGCTCTCTTGGTCGCTGTTTCTTTATAGAGAAGATCACAGGCAATTGCATGATTTACCAGATTACGGTCCACCATAATGCCCCGGTCATTAATACGCTGGTCCAGACAATAAAGCTGCTGTTCCTTCACTGGAATTGGATATTTACAAAGTTTCATTCGTATCTGCTTCTCCACATCCACGTCCCGGATACAATACGTTTTGAACAACTCCCACTTCTCTGGTGCATCTTCTGGCATATTTCTTGTTCTGCCTCCATTGCTTTTCGTCGGTTTACACGGAGTACAGAAGTAACGAATGAGGTCTTTTCCTTCAGACATCTTCTGCTTGTCCAGTCCAAGAACTATACCCACACCTTCCAAAGAAAGAGGCAGGGCGAGCATAGCTGCCTGTACCGCTGTACACCTCCATGCCTCCGGTCTGAGTTTCATTCCCAGATGCTTGGAAATGCAGGTACGTTCAAAATTCGCATTGAAAGCGGTCTTAATAACAGTATCGTCCAGAAGCATCTCCATAACTTCATCCGGCAGTTTCTCTCCACAGGCAAGGTCCACGATTTTCGTTTCACCATCATCTACGGAATATGCAAACAACAAGATTTCAAATCTGTCGGAATCTGTGTATTTGTAAACACCACAGTTAATGAGGTCCACATCTGAGAAAGTTTCAATATCAATCGCTAACTGTTTATCCATCCGTATGACCTCCCACTCTTGATCCGGCTGATTACTTTACGAGACACACCCATATCTTCTGCTATGCTGTATGGATGTTCCCCTCCTGCCAGACGGCTCTTTATTTCCAGTACCTCCTGGTATTTCAGATCGAGGACTTTCATTGGCAGCTTTCGACCGCCAGCGTAATGTGGCAGAATGCGGATGCTTCCGTCACCGCTTATTTGATATCTGCCTTCCATGCCCTCGATATCTTTCCAATCTTTCATAAAATTTCAACTCCTTTATGTATGGGCAGAGAAGCACTCCGCCCTTTTGTTACTTAAGAAAGGAAATCATCATCTGCATCTACTGCATCAAATTCATCCTTTGCATTTGCTCTGGAACCTAACGGATCACCATCACGGAGCTTCTGTACATTTCCAAGTCCTGCTGCGACACCTTTATTTCCGTTGGAGTTATATGCGTAGAATGTAACAGATACTCTTCCATAACAACCGGAATAAACTTCACTCTGGTCGAGGATAGGCTGTACCTGTCTATCAACTACCTGCGGTGCCTGTCTGCTATTGGCATTTACGAAGTAGCTGCCTGCGTATGCTTCGTCATCCGGTCTGTCGATATCACCATCACGAAGAGGAGTTTTAAGATTGGCAGGAATCTTACCGCCCCACTTACCTTTTCCATCTTCCTTTGCCTGTTCGATTGCCTTTTTAATTTTTGCGATAGTATCCTTATCCTGCTTATCGATGATAAGACTGACAGAATACTTCGGATCAGAACCATTAATGGAATCTGGCTCCCAAATGTGTGCGTAAGAAAATCTGCATGGAATAATTACCTTTGTGTTATTAATTGCTGTACTCATATATTTAGTCCTCCTGTTTAAAGTCCGCTTCTGCGGTTGATACTGTTACTGCTTCTCTTTTATCTGAGTCCGGTACTAATGTGACTTTGCCTTCCGGCTTGTACACATATGCACCAAGAATCTCTTTGAAATTTTTCTTTCCCATCAGACGCTCCATTTCAGTTATTCCGATGAGACTGGATTTGAAGATATCGGTGTACCCTGCCTTCTTTGCGACTTCTGCCACTTCCTCTTCATCTGTATATTTTCTGTTGGTACGTCCCAGCACTAACTTGAATCCAGGCCATTCCTTGTGATGAACAACCGCTTCATTCTGTGCGTATGCGTATACTTCCTCTGCCCATTTCTTAAGAGCATCTGCCTTAGAAAGAACTTCTGCCATTTCTTCATCTGTCAGAAGATCGGGTGCTTTAAATTCCTGTTGTGCCAGTTTAAGAAATTCTTCGGCTCTGGCTCTGCACTGGAATCTGGCTTTACAAAATCTGCAGTGATCTCCTGCTTTGAACTCTCCCTCACCAGAAAGTGCCATCTTTGCTCTTGGCTCCAGAACCTCTCTTCCCCAGCTTCGTAATTCTTCAGCTGAGATTTCCCATGAAGAAAAATGGTCGAGTCTTGGCTGGACAATGGTAAGTTCCACAGTTTCGATATCAAACAACATCTCTGCCAAATCGAGAACTCCAAGTCCATAGATCATAAGCTGATTATTTTCTTCGGCATCAACCATTACACCTTTGCCCAGCTTCAGATCAATAATCTGTATTCGGTTATCTGTGATAATCACCATATCTGCTGTCCCAAAGCACTCCTGCACGTGTTCACGCAAATCCACTCTCTGCTCCACTGCAAACACCGGAGAACTGCAGATACGTTTTGCCTCTTCAATCTGGCCGATAACATATAAAACATAATCATCGACTGCTTCCAGAAGCTCGTCCGAATAGTAATCGGATACCGGACGCTTATCTCTTCTTTTTAAATGTTTGTTTATCAGATACTCAGCCATTCTGTGTCCAGCACTGCCTTCTGCTGCATATGGAGACTGTTCATCTTCGAACTGTTCCTCCAGCCAAAGTGCTGGGGGACAGTTCAGATATCTATTGCTGGAAGATGGTGAGAATCTTGCATGCGCGCCCATTAAAGTGCCTCCGCTTTTTTTAGAAGCTCCGGATACTTCTCTTCCGGCACAGCTGAGAGTTTGTCCGCACCGCACTCTCTAAGAAGCATTTTCACTTCCTGTGTTTTCCCGGCTCTGCTCTTTTCTGCCAGAACCAAACGGAGATCATCCTGTGTAATTGTTTTTTCTTCTTTCTTTGTCGCAGGTGTTTTATCTGTTTTTTCTGTTAAGACTGGAAGCACTGGCATTTCTGTACCAGCTTCTGCCATCTGTCTTAACCCTGCAGCTACCATTTCATAACCCTGCGCAACTAATAAAATCGCTTCACTCATGTTCGTACCCCTTTCTTCTATTTCAAAAGTTTCAACCCTTTAATGGATGCCATATAATCTGGTGTCGCTCTGTCATCAATGCGGAGCGTTCTAAGGTTAATGCGGTTCATATCTTTGTCATACAAACGAACCGGAACCTTTGTATCTCTCGCATGGTCTAATTCGAACTGCATCCCAGAAGTGATGTTAAATCCAAAAACCCAGACCTCATCACAGCAATCCATGAGTTCCAGCCCCATTTCAATGCCCTGCATTCTTTCAGCTGGCTTCTTCTCATCAAGAAACATTGGAAAATAAAGATGCGGTACGATCGGAACAGCTCCTGTACCAATTGCAATACGTGCGTAGAACTTTGCTTTCTCTACATTTTCCTTTTCGTTTCCTCTAAACGGTGAACAAATAAATACTGTTTTCATGGTTATTAACCATCCTTTCTACATTCGGCTCTCATGACCGTGGTTGTCTCGTAATTTACAAAGCAAAATCTCTGAGAATGCTGTTCATCACTTCTAAGTCATTACCAGACAGTTGTTCTGATAATTTTTTCAGAAGCTCCTGTTGATTTGGTTTCAGATACTTACGACCGAGATAATATCCTTCTGCCACTTTGACTCCTCCACCATATCTGCCTCGAACAGTTTCGATTGGGTGGGCAAGCGTAAGTTCTTCGATGTCGTATTTAATTGTCCGGACTGAAACACCGAATTCATGTGCCAAGTTTTCTACTGTGTCTTGACGTCTTTTACACAGCACATTCAAAATTGCCTCACGGCGTTCACTTGGTGTCATATTCTTCTTCACGCTTGTCCACCTCCTCTCATTTCTTTTTCTCTTGCTTTGTGAGCATAGAATATTGGTTAAAGGTGTAAGGTTTTTGCACCTTTAAAAAACTTTTGCGAAAAAGTTTTCTCTACCTGTTAATTCTCCAAATAGAAAAGAACCGCCCCCAATTTTTATTTACGAAACAGGGAGCGGTTCTGAAAAAAGGCTGACTTTAAGAAAGCCACTAGAATTTCTGATTTTTTACAGTATTCTACTAACATCTCTGTTTCGTAGAACCTCTGTAATATCAGCACATCCTAGTGGCTGTCTTTACAAGCTGGTTCCGATATTAAGTTCTCTATGCCCTTTAGCTTACACACAGGGCGTTTTCCATAAATCCCAAATGAACTGGGATATCTTCTTTTGTAACTTTGCATTTATGTAACACCACCAAATCTTCCTTAGGATATCCTTGAGTCTTACATACAAAGCAGTTTTTGTTCCACTGGCATTTCACTGGACATCTGTGAATTACTTCTTTTGCCATGTGCATCACCTCCACTCATAATATGACAAAATCTTCCATTACCTTTTTTATTATATTAATCTTCCATATAACATATTCCGAAAAGTATCATATTTTTAGAAACTTCCGAATATATTATTCTGAAACCATTTTTTACAAAATAAAAAACCAGAGTAACTTTAATACAGAAGTCTCTTTGCTTCTGTTTCAAAATTACCCTGGCTCGGCGGTGATTTACTTCGAATCCCTATTGGCTCAGTCGATAATCACTGTTAATTTTTCTTAAATCTATGTGTGGCACCTCTTGCTGGCTCTCCAATCTCGGCTGTCATAAGATCATAATCAAATGTAACGAACTTACCACAATTCGGACATTTTGAAGAAACCCGACCTCTGGCACTTGCATATGCCATCACTTTGTGTTTCGGACAACATGGATAAGATATCATCCCTTTTATTTCTTCTGCGCAACTGCCATTAATCATCCGCATCTTCCTCCCCAAATTCTATCTCTATGTCTTCTATATCACTATGTTCATCCTCTTCAATCCTAATCTTTTCTTTGAAAAAGCATTCCACGATTTCCCCTTCCTCATCTGGAAGTCCAAATTCATCAACAATCCGAGATGAATCCATATCAACAAGAATGAATGTAATACCAGTTGGTACTCGCATTTCAGAAAATTCGTCAATCAACAAATCAAATATTTCTTTTTCTGAAGTAATTATAGAAAATCTCTTCGGACGAAAAAGTTCTATTCGATTCATAGAAAGAAATGTGTATCTACTGATTTTTTGAAATACCTGCTGTTTAATATTCATTTTTCGATGTCCATCAAGTTTTCCTGTCTCTGGGTTACTATATCGAATAACATATGGCATTAATACTTCAAAAAGCCAGACTTGTTTCTCTTCTCCACCAAGAATGTCTGTTAAAATTAAAATATCCGGACGAATAGTTAATGTTTTGCTAATCTCATATCGAATATTTCCAACATTAACTTCTGCACCTCTTGAAAGCAATTCTTCAAATACAACACTCTGAACCGCTGCTTCAAAATGTCTCATAGAAAATCTATCATAATAAGCAGAAATCCTTTTATACGTTGGCATACCTACTTGTGAAGAAACGGGAGCCATACCATTGGCTTCCATAAGTGCCTCTAATGTCACTCCGCTACCCGGTGCTGCATTTTTTGCAATCGCTAAGATTAGTTCTTCTGTACTTGCACCTTTATTGGATTTATTAATCAATCGGCTTATTGTAGATGGCTGTACACCACACAACATAGCAAATTGCTGTTTTGTACGTGCACCGATAGCTGCAAGTGTAAGCTCTGCTAATTTATCTTGATCCGGTGCTGATACTTTTATGTAATTGATTTTGCTTGTTTCCATTTAATTTGCCCCCTTGTTTGCGTGGTAATTTGTTTGTACTTGCTTGTTAATTTAATTCTACGCAAATTACAAACAAATGTCAAGCCTCTTTTTACGCAAATTACATTTTTAATGAGCCCATCCTTAAAAGTACAAAAAAGGTAGCTATGATAGCCACCTTCTTTAATGTAAATATTCATATGGAGACAGGTATCTCCTTTTCGTTCCCTTTACATTTGGAATGGTCTTTTCTGCGTCTTCTCTTGTAGCAAACAATCTGTTACCACGAAGTTGAATACCGCCGTTGCTATCCTCAAACTTCACAATATAAAAATCACCTGTTCTTTTTTTCACAGTGACTTTTCTGACGAGACGATTACTTTCTACAATGAACGCAGCTGTACCCTCTTTGAACATCATGACTGAATCATCTCCTTTTTAACCAGCATGCCAAGGGAAAGTCAGACATACTGATTTTTTCATTTCCAAGTCGTTCTCTTATCTGCTTTCCGACTTGAACACCGTCAAGCTGCAAAAGTTGAATATCCAGAAATATTAACCCATATTTATCTTTGTTTTCTATCGTTTTGAACAAAGTTTCTCCCGAATAGAATACTTCTGTGTCTATCTGCAATGCTTGAAGTTTAGCATAATTTAAAATCATGTTTTCAATATCAGAGCAAGTACCGA
>ENA-OURU01000203-OURU01000203.1-human-gut-metagenome-genome-assembly--contig:-NODE-203-length-92731-cov-9.039935_pt1 | contig 92731 bp, 88 predicted proteins | sample MGYA00242137_ERZ509064 | MGnify/ENA primary metagenome ERZ509064 (study PRJEB26280, sample SAMEA2338777) | human gut metagenome | biome: human gut; feature: human-associated habitat; material: faeces...
CATCATATCAAAAAAATAAAGTGCAGAGAATTTTCTCTACACTTATATTGTACGAACCACTTGCAAATATAGTACGCCACTATGCTTGCCGCAACAGATACAGTAAAGGTCAGGATAATATCTGCCATGATACACCTCCTTTCTGCTGGAAAGGATCACAGCTTTTCCATTATGCCCAAAAAGTAAAGTTCTGTCAATGATTTGCCAAAAAGAAGTAAAACTTTTGCACAGCGGCGAAGAATGTGATAAAATTACAAAGGAATTGTCTGCAAAAATCAGCGTTGCAGGCGCTTATACCGTTAAAAAAATATTAACATAAAAGAAGGGAAAGCACATGAGCAAGAACAGTTTTTATATCACTACCCCAATTTATTATCCCAGCGATAATCTGCACATTGGCCATGCTTACTGCACAACCATTGCCGATACCGTTGCCCGTTATCACCGCGCCAAAGGCGAGGATGTATTCTTTTTAACCGGCAGCGATGAACACGGCCTGAAAATTCAGCGCAAAGCAGCCGAAAAAGGCATTACGCCGATTCAGTATGTTGATGCGATTGTTGCCAACTTTAAAAAACTGTGGAAAATGCTGAACATTTCCAACAACGATTTTATCCGCACCAGCGAAGAACGCCACCATAAAGTTGTGCAGGCTGTACTGCAGAAAATTTATGACCAGGGCGACATTTATAAAAAGAATTATGAAGGTTTGTACTGCGTTCCGTGCGAATCTTACTGGCTGGAACGCCAGCTTGTAGACGGCAAATGCCCGGACTGCGGCCGCCCGGTAGAAAAAATGGCGGAAGAAAGTTATTTCTTTAAGCTGTCTAAATATCAAGATAGAATTCTGGAATATATTGAAACCCATCCTGATTTTATTCAGCCGGTTTCCCGCCGCAACGAGATGATTAATTTCATCAAACAGGGCCTGGAGGATTTGTGCATTACCCGCACAACTTTCGACTGGGGCATTCCCGTTCCGTTCGACCCGAAACATGTTGTTTACGTTTGGTTTGATGCGCTCTTAAACTACTTTACCGCTATCGGCTATGGCACGGATGAAGAAAAGTTTAAAAAATTCTGGCCTGCCAACATTCACCTTGTCGGTAAGGAAATTGTACGTTTCCACAGCATTATCTGGCCGATTATGCTGATGGCAATGGGCGAAGAACTGCCGAAACAGGTTTACGGCCACGGCTGGCTGGTTGTTGACGGCGACAAGATGTCCAAATCCAAGGGCAATGTTATCGACCCGATTGCTTTAATTGAAGAATTTGGCCCGGATGCTATCCGTTACTTCCTGCTGCGCGAAATTACGCTCGGCAGCGACGGCAACTTCTCGCGCGACGCGCTGATTAACCGCATTAATGCCGACCTTGCCAACGACCTTGGCAACCTGCTGCACCGCACAGTAAGCATGATTGAAAAATACCACGGCGGCATTGTAACCCATAAGGAAGGCACGGAAGCCGTTGATAAGGAATTTATTGCCCTTGTTAACGAAACTGTTGCCGGTTACAGTGATGCCATGGACCATATGGAACTGAACCAGGCTATTAAGGATGTATGGAACCTTATCGGCCGCGCCAATAAATATATTGACGAAACCGCACCGTGGATTCTGGCAAAAGACCCCGCACAGGCAGAACGCTTGCAGGCCGTTATGTACAACCTTGCCGAAGCGCTGCGCATTATTGCCATTTTGATTGCGCCGTTTGTGCCTGTTACCGCGCCGAAAATTTACGAACAGCTCGGCCTTGGCAAACCGGAAAGCTTCTTTATGGCAGACGCTGTTTGGGGCAAACTGGCAACCGGCACCAAAGTTCAGAAGGGCGAACCGCTTTTCCCGCGCATTGAAGTTACCGAAGCCGGTGAAACCGTAATTGCGGCTACCAAAAAAACTGCCGCCAAGGCAATTAAAGCCGAAGCTCCGAAAGCTGAAGCAAAAAAAGAAGCAAAACCTGCAGCGGCAGCAGCCGATGAAATTACCATTGATGATTTTGCAAAGATAGATTTGCGTGTGGCAACCGTTGTTGCCGCAGAACGCGTGCCCAAAACCGATAAGCTGATTAAATTGCAGGTTAAAATCGGCGACGAGGAACGCACCATTGTAAGCGGAATTGCCCAGCATTACGAACCGGAAAACCTGATTGGCAAAAACGTTATTGTTATTGCCAACCTCAAACCGGCCAAGCTGCGCGGTATTGAAAGCCGCGGCATGGTGCTGGCAGCCAGCGACGGCGAAGGCAACCTGGTACTGGCAGACGCACCGGGCATTGCCAGCGGCAGCAAGGTGAAATAAAATGTCGCGTACAGGTTTGTGGGATTCGCACGCCCATCTTGATTCCGATTATTTTACCGACGACCGTGACGAGCTGATTGCCAAAATCGGCGAAGAAATGGAAGGCTTTATCAACCCCGGCTGTGACGAAGCAAGCTCCGCTTTTGCCGTACAGCTTGCAGAAAAGTACGATTTTGTTTATGCCGCTGTGGGCTGGCATCCGGAAGAACTTGCCGGTATTAAAGATGAGCATTATCTTGATAAACTGGCGGCGTGGGCTGTGCATCCAAAAGTTGCGGCAATAGGCGAAATAGGGCTTGATTATTACTGGAAAGAAAACGAGCCGAAAGAAGTACAGAAAAAACGCCTTTTGGAGCAGATTGACCTTGCCGTACAGTTTGATTTGCCGGTAATTATCCATGACCGTGAAGCACACGGCGATATTTTCGATATTTTCCGCAGCGAAGTGCCTGCGGGAACAAGGGCTGTTTTCCATTGTTATTCCGGCTCGCTGGAAATGGCAAAGGAACTTGCCAAACGCGGTTATTACTTTGGCTTTGGTGGTACAAGCACTTATAAAAACGCAGCCAAAGTGCGCGAGGTGCTTGCTTTTGTGCCTGACGAACTGCTGCTTTTTGAAACGGATTCGCCGTATTTAACGCCGGTGCCTTACCGCGGCAAGCGCAATAACCCGCTTTATACGGAACTTGTGGCGCAAAATGCGGCGCTGGTACGCGGAACAACTTTTGAAGCGCTGGCAGCGCAGACAACGAAAAACGTTAAAACGCTTTTTAATAAAATTAAATAATGCTGACGCGGCAGTCTGCTACTGCTGCGTCTTTTATTTACCATAAAGGTGCTTGTGCATAATACTTTTCGTAAAGAGTTGTTTGATTTTAAACTAAAAGTACCTTCAAGGAAGATGGCTTGACATTATAAAAAAGGCTGTGATAAAATACCCCCGAATTAAGGAGGGAATATTATGCCTAAAAATGTTACAGTTTTCAGAAGAACCATTTTGATAGCCATAATGTTTGTAATTTTATTCAGTGGGCATACGCATCTTGGTTTGGCGGAAGCACCTGTTACCATTTTAAAGTTTGACGGTACGGAAAGAACGGTTACAACGGAACTTTCCGACCTGCGCGCTGTTTTTAAAGAAGCAGGCATTGCCGTAGGGCAGGCAGACCGTATTGAAGAAAAAACGAGCGGCCGCGGCAAAGTGCTGGTTTTAAAACGTGCCGTGCCGGTTATTGTTGTGCGCGGAGATTCGCAGCAGAAATTTTTTACCAATAAAGACACCGTTGGTGAAGCGCTGAAAGAGTTAAACATCCGCTTTAACAAAAAACGCGTTTACCCTGCCGCAGATACCCCTGTTACTGCCAATGTGGAAATCCATATCCTTAACAAAGGCGATACTTTAAGCTCCGTTGAGGCCGATTCGGAAATTCCCGTAAAATACATTGATGACGAGAATATTCCTTACGGGCAGGAGCAGCTTGTAGAGCAGGGCAAAGCCGGCAAGGTAAAAGTTGTAAAAAAATCCGTGGTAAGCACGGGCAAAGCACCGAAAGAAGTGGAAATTGCCCGCGAAGTTCTGGCTGACCCCAAATATTCCGTTATCAGGCGCGGCATTGGTATGTCGGTGGAAACGCCGGAGGGCAGAAAAAAATACAGCCGCATCATTACTGCTGAAGCAAGTGCTTATACCGTACACTGCGGCACCGGCACGGGCCTTACATCCATCGGCCTTGTGGCTGCCCGCGGCATTGTTGCCGTTGACCCGCGTGTAATACCGTACTATACCAAAATGTATATCCCTGGTTACGGCATTGCCATTGCAGGCGATACCGGCGGCGCTATCCGCGGCAACCGCGTGGATTTGTTTATGGACAGTTACGAGGAAGCAATTAACTGGGGCCGCCGTAATGTAGAAGTTTATATTTTAGAGGACTAATAAGTGCTGAAAGAAGTTATTGTAGTAGAAGGAAAAAGTGATACCGCAGCAATCAGGCGCGCGCTGGAAGCCGACACGATAGAAACGGGCGGCTTTACGCTGGCCGCGTCTACCCTGCGCAAAATTGAAGCAGCGTATAAAAAGCGCGGCATTATCATACTTACTGACCCTGACGGAGCTGGCAACCGCATACGCCGCTTTTTAACGGAGCGTTTTCCGGAGGCGGGGCAGGCTTTTATACCGCGCATTGATGCAACCGCTAACGGCGATATCGGCGTGGAACAGGCAAGCCCCAAAGCTATTTTAGCGGCGCTGGGCAAAGTGCGCCATCATGAATTTACGCCGCAGAAAGAATTTACAGAGCGTGATTTAATGATAAACGGGCTCAGCGGCAGCAGCATGGCAAGCGCAAGGCGCGATAAACTGGCTGCGCTTTTAGGCGTCGGTTACGGCAATGCCAAATGTTTTTTGCAAAGGCTTAACACCTACGGCGTAACGCGCGAAGAATTTAATTCCGCACTGGCGGAAATTGGAGAAGTTGAATGAAGAAACCTGTAATTGCTACACCGGAAGTTACTAACTATATATTGCGCAGGTTTAACCTGCATGCCGATAAAAAGCTCGGGCAGAACTTTTTAATTGATGAAGACATTGTGCGCCGCATTGCCGCTGCCGCAGAACTTGCACCCGGCGAGCCGGTGCTTGAAGTAGGGCCCGGTATTGGCACGCTGACGCAGGCACTGGCAGAAACCGGCGCGGACGTAACTGCTGTTGAACTGGACAAACGCCTTTTGCCGGTGCTTGAAAAAACGCTGGAAGGCTATGAGAATGTGCGCGTTATTAATGCCGACGTGCTTGAACTTGACGTTAACAGTGCCATGGCTGGCAAAACCTTTAAGGTTGCAGCCAATTTGCCGTATTACATTACCACGCCGATAATTTTTGCTCTGCTTGAAAAAAAGCTGCCGCTTGAACGTATGGTAATAATGGTGCAGAAGGAAGTTGCCGAGCGCATAACGGCAGCGCCGGGCGGAAAAGATTACGGCGCGCTTTCGGTTGCCATGCAGTATTACACGGAGCCGGAAATAGCCTTTATCGTGCCGCCATCAAGTTTTATTCCGCGCCCAAGCGTGGACAGCGCCGTTTTGGTATGTAAAAACCGTACCGTGCCGCCGGTGGAAATTTGTGATGAAAAACTGTTTTTCAGGGTGGTAAAGGCAGCATTTTCGCTGCGCCGCAAAATGTTAAGCAATGCGCTGAAGAACATGGGCATTACCTCGCAGCAGGCACAGGAATGGCTGAACCTTGCGGGCATTGACCCCAAACGCCGCGGCGAAACGCTTTCGCTGCAGGATTTTGCAAACTTAACCAATACCTTTGAAAAGATAAAATAACAATATAAGTTCAGCAGGCTTAAAAGGCCTGCTTATTTTTTTGCAAATTTTTTGGTTAGTTATTGACAACCGCATAAAAAAAGAGTATAGTGTTCTTAAACAGGAACAATATACAAGGGGCTGAGTGAGGGGAATGGAAATCGTAGAACGCTTAATGCACTTTAACCTTACACGCCAGGAGGCAATATTATACCTGCTGCTGGTAAAAGCCGGACGCCTTACAGGCTATGAAGCGGCCAAGCAGACAGGCATATCCCGCTCCAACACCTATACGGCACTGGCCGGGCTGGTGGAAAAGGGCGCTGCCTATATAATGGAAGAAGGCAAAGTGACGCGTTATACGCCGGTTGCACCGGAGGAGTTCTGCAATAATAAAATCCGACGCTTGGCGGAAATGCGCGACGCGCTTATAAAAGAACTGCCCAGTGTAAAAAATGAAGCCGAAGGTTATATAACCATTAAAGGCAACGCAGAAATTATCAGCAAGCTGCAAAACACCGTACTTAATGCCAAAGCGCGTATTTATGTATCGGCAAATGCCGCCGTAATGGAACTTTTGCGTACTGAGCTTGAAGACGCGCTTGGCCGCGGCTTAAAGGTAGTGGTTATTACCGGCAGCGATTTCCTGCTTCCGGGGGCAATTTGCTATAACACCGTTAAACAGACAGGGCAGATAAGGCTGATAGCCGATTCGCAGACGGTGCTGACCGGTGATTTGGATGAGGGGGCAAATTCAACCTGTTTATATTCCTGTAAGCGTAACCTGGTGGATTTGTTTAAGGACGCGCTTAAAAACGAAATTAAACTGATTGAATTGCAGAAAGGTTGAGATTAATGTCTGAAAAAATTCCGTTTGTTACCAAAGAACAACTTGAAGATATTGCATCACGTTATGCAACGCCGTTTTATTTATATGACGAAAAAGGCATCCGCGAAACTGCGCGCAGGGTAAATAAAGCTTTCAGCTGGAACAAAGGCTTTAAGGAATATTTTGCGGTAAAAGCAACGCCGACACCGGGCATTTTAAAAATTTTGCACGAAGAAGGCTGCGGCGCGGATTGTTCTTCTTATACGGAGCTTTTAATGGCTGATGCGGTTGGCTTTAAGGGTGACGAAATTATGTTTTCGTCCAACGATACGCCTGCCGAAGATTTTCAGTTGGCACGCAAACTTAATGCCACTATAAATCTGGATGATATTACCCATATTGACTTTTTGGAGCGCGTGGCCGATATTCCCGATACCGTATGCTGCCGCTACAACCCGGGCGGGCATTTTGCCATTGCCAACAACATTATGGATAATCCGGGCGACGCCAAATACGGCATGACGCGCGAGCAGCTTACTGAGGCTTACAAACGCCTTATGGCTAAGGGCGTAAAACACTTTGGGCTGCATGCGTTTTTGGCAAGCAACACCGTTACCAACGATTACTACCCGGAACTGGCACGTATTTTATTTAAAGTAGCCGTTGAATTAAAAGAAGAAACCGGCGCTTCCATTGAATTTATCAATCTTTCCGGCGGTGTTGGTATTGCCTACCGCCCCGGGCAGCCGCAAAATGATATTATGGAAATAGGCGAAGGCGTGCGCCGTGCTTATGAAGAAGTGCTTGTACCGGCAGGTATGGACAACGTAAGGCTTTATACCGAAATGGGACGCTATATGCTGGCACCTTACGGCGCGCTGGTAAGCCGTGTTATTCACCAAAAGCATATTTATAAAGAATATATCGGACTGGATGCCTGCGCTGCCAACCTGATGCGCCCGGCAATTTACGGCGCTTACCACCACATTACCGTTATGGGCAAGGAAAACGCGCCCTGCGACCATAAATATGACGTTACGGGCGGTTTGTGCGAAAACAACGATAAATTTGCTATTGACCGTATGCTGCCGGAAATAAATATCGGCGATTTGGTGTTTATCCATGACGCCGGTGCGCACGGCTTTGCCATGGGCTATAACTACAACGGCAAACTGCGCAGCGCGGAACTTTTGCTGAAAGAGGACGGCAGCGTTGAAATGATACGCCGTGCCGAAACTCCGGCAGATTATTTTGCTACTTTTGATTTTACGGGTTTGTTTAATAAGGATTAATGATGATAACTCCGGTGCTTGTTTGGGCAGGCATCGGAGTTTTTTGTATGCCTGTGCTAATTGAAGAATAGGGCAACGTATGGTATGATTGTAAAGTAAATCTGATTATGCTTGAAATAAAGAAGATGTTAATACTATTACAGCCATACAAAAATGCTGCGGCTTCTGCGATTCCGTCCGGGCTGCGCAGCCGGACTCTCTTATGTTAAATTTATAATTTTTGCCGCCGCAGTTTTTGCTTATGGCTTTATAGCATTAACATCTTCCTGGAATAAGTTGGTTTATAATAAACTATCATAAAGGAGCAATACTATGTCGATATTGGAACATGCCTCGCTGATGACTGACGAAATAAGGCGCGTGCCGCTGGCAGAATTGCAAGCGCGCCTTGCGCGTTTCCGTGAGGAAATGGAAAAAGAACATCCCGGCTGGCAGATGGCAGTTATTAATAATAAAGTTAATATGTACTATTTTACCGGTACAATGCAGGAGGGCGCACTGGTTATCCGTCCGCAAGACGAAATTTTATGGGTGCGCAGAAGCTATGACCGTGCCCGCAATGAATCGCTGCTGCCGGATATCCGCCCGATGCAGAGCTTCCGCACTTTGGCGGAATTTTATGGCGCTTGCCCAGGAGTTATGTATGTGGAATGCAGAAAAGCCACTGTTGACTGGCTGAACATGCTGCGTAAATATATGCCGTTTAAAGAATATGCCGATATTGACGGCCTGCTGTGCAGCCTGCGCCTTGTAAAAAGCAGCTATGAGCTGGAACTGATGAAGCGCAGCGGCGCGATTCACCAGACGGTGCTGGAGCAGCTGGCGCCAAAAATGATAAAGGAAGGCATCAGCGAAGCCGAACTTGCCGTAAGCCTGTACACTGAAATGTTAAAACGTGGTTCGCACGGCATTGCACGCATGAATCTGCCTTTGGGCGAAGATGTTATCGGCGTGGCGTCGTTTGGCAAAAGCGGGCTGGTGCGTACTGCTTTTGACGGCCCCGGCGGCACGGGCGGCACCTGCATTGCGGTGCAGAGCATCGGTTCGCCGTTCCGCAAATTAAAAGCGGGCAGGCTGGTTTATCTGGATATTCCCTGCGGCGTGGAAGGCTACCATACCGATAAAACGATAGTATATTATTTTGGCGATATTAATAAAGACCCCAACCGCGATTTGATTTTGGCGGCGCACGAGCATTGCATAATGCTGGAGCGATTTGCCGCTGCCATGTTAAAACCCGGCACGGTGGTGGAAGATATTTATAACGAAACAATGAAGCGCTTTGACAGCCGTTTTGCCGAAGGGTTTATGAACGGCGGCAAGTTTTTGGGGCACAGCATAGGGCTTACTATGGATGAAAGCCCGGCTGTTGCCAACCGTTTTAAAGAAGTGCTTACGGAAGGCATGACCTTTGCACTGGAGCCGAAGATTGCCCTGCCCGACATTGGCATGGTTGGCAGTGAGAATACTTACCTTGTAACGGCAAACGGAGGCAAGGCGCTTACAGGCTCGCCGCACAAGCTGTACTGCATTTATTAAACCATATACGTATAAAAATAACGGCAATAACTTTTGCATAGAGCAGGTTATTGCCGTTTTAGTTTTCTTTTGTATCATTTGAAGCAGACGTTTCTGCTTCTGCGCTTTATAATAAAAGCACATAATGTCAGCCTGTGGTTTCCGAAGAACAGAGCCGTGCCAGTGCCGGTAAATCCGTAACGGTAATTTTGCCGCGCCCTGTGGCAATGATGCTTTGCCGGCGCAGCTGCGCAAGCCCGCGCGTTATCTGCACGCGGCTCAGACCGAGCATTCCGGCAAGGGCGTCCTGCGTAATGGCAATATCAAAACCGTGGTTTTGCGGGTTATTTACTGTAAGCAGATACAGCAGGTTGCAGATTTTAACAAAGGATGAATTGTATTCCTGGTGTACGGTTTCAAACAGCAGGCGGTTGACGTACATGGAATACCAGTTGACAACCTGCTCGCTTAATTCCGTGTTTTCTTCAAACATTTGGCTGAACTGCTGCCGCGTAAATTCCAGTACGGAAATTTCCGTCAGGGCAACCGTTGTAAGCGAAAGCTCTATTTTAAAGCCGCAGGTATGGTAACCGGGAAAAATACTGCCTTCGCCGTGGAAGTTGATGATTTTGCGGTGCCCGTTTTCGTGGTCGGCGTAGTGCATCAGCGCGCCGCTTTTTATGTAATGGATTTTTTCGTGCGGCTGTCCCGGACGCCACAGGTATTCGCCTTTGGCAAAATGTTTTTCGGTATGCGGGTGCGACAGAAAATAATCGTAAAAACGGCAGAATTCGCCTGTGAAATAATAACGTGGTGTCAGCATGGCGGTTCCTCCGATGTGTTATGTTCAGTTAAATTGTAGCATTGGCGGCGTGGTTAGGCAATGGGTGAGAATATTTTGGCTTTATAATGGGTTTGAAGAAACAAAAGCTATGTACTGATGCGGTTTATGCTAAAAACTGCGGCTTCTCCGATTCCGGTCAGGCTGCGCGGCTGACCTCTCCTTTGAATAGATAAAAAAATTTAGCCGCCGCAGTTTTTTATCATTCACCTTACAGCACACAGCTTTTGTTTAATTAAGGTCTTTTTTACTATGATATACGGATTTTTCTTTATTAAATAGTGATAAAGTACGAATTTGCAGTAAATGCGGCATATATTTTTAGCAATTTTTATACTGGAATGTTGCGTTAAGAAAATATTCTGCCGCGAAAACTTTTTGGTTACTTTTTAGTTATAAAAAGTAACATGAGTAATAAAGTAAGAATAAAAAATCAGCGTATAATCAAATACGCTAAAGTAAAAAATAATTAAAATAAAAGGAGCGAACATCATGCAGCACAAATGTAAAGTGACGGTTATTGACAAAAAATGCTTTAACGATTATCAGGAAAAATATCTGGCGGACCCTAAAAGCGGCCCGTGCCCGTTTTACAATGTGGGCGACGAGTTTATTTTTGAGCGCTATGGCGGCGACGATACCTTCTGGCGTACCGGCAACGGCACGCAGTGCGGCGAAGCGTGGGACTGCATCAGCCGTTATATTTACACTGCGCTTTAGGGCGGCAGCATTATGCGCGGCTGGACTAACGACGAACGCATGATGATTGCCTGCTGCAACGATGGTACGCGCCCGGTAATTTTTAAAATTGAGCGTTTGGATTACCTGGTTGTTAAAATTGAAGGCATGGCGTGCGGAAAATGCGCAGAAAAAGTACAGGCTGCGCTGGCACAGGTGCCGGGCGTAAAAAGTGTGGGTGTAAGGCTTGACAGAAACTGGGCAGAGGTTTTTGCAGATAAAGGGCAGGAACCGGAAGTTTCTGCTTTAACGGCGGCGGTGGAGGCCTTAGGCTACAAAGTAACAGGCATTGATTAAAACCCAAAAAAAACATAAAAATAACGGCAGCAGCCTAAAAGGTTACTGCCGTTTTATTATTTTGCTGTAAGTTTTTGCAGTTCTCCAATTTCCGTAGGGTAGCACAGCACATACAGCGTATCGCCGCTGTGCAGGCGCGTATTGCCTTCGGGGATGAGTTCTTCGTCGCCGCGTTTTACGTCTACTAAAAGCGAATGGCGCGGCCAGTTAATTTCGCGCACCAGGCGTCCGTCGGCAATGCTGCCGGTATCTACCGTCAGCTCCATAATGCTGCGTTCCTGTTCGGCGTGGTTGCGCTCCAGTGCTTTGGTGTTTTTCAAAAGGCGCATAAACAGTTCGCCGTACAGCGGCTTGGCGCGCCAAATTTCCGTTGTGGCAAAAGCCGTAAGCGAAGCCAGCGCCAGCGGCAAAAGGTGCAGAAATGAACCTGTCATTTCCATAACAAGCACCGTGGCGGTGATGGGCGTGCGTACGGAAGCCGTAAAAAATGCCGCCATGGAAAGTATAACGATATTTGTTTTATAGGCGCTGCTTAAAAGGCCCGCCTGAGAAAACAGCCCGGCCATAACCGCACCGGCAACCCCGCCCGCAACAAGTGTCGGTATAAATGCGCCGCCCGGCAGCCCGCGCCCGAAGGCGAGCAGCGTAAGCAGTATTTTTGCGGCTAAAAACATAAGCAGTACCGTTACGGGGTAGGAGTTAAAAGCGGTATTGGTAAGTAAATCATCGCCGCCGCCCAATGCTTCCGGCAGGTATAAGCCGGTAATGGCAGTAACGGCAAGCAGCAAAAAGTTTTGCAGGCAGCTGCTGTTTGGCAGCAGTTTGTAAAGGCGTGCGGCATTTAAAAGCCCGTAATTAAACAACGCGCCCAGTACGCCGCAGATGATGCCTGCCGCCAGAATTACCCAGTAATCGCTGTACTGCAAAACGGGCAGCCCGGAAAAATTAAAAACGGTATCGCGCCCCAGTATTAAGCGGCTTGTAAAGGTTGCCGCCACGGATGCCGAAAGAACGGGAAACAGCAAAAAGCCTGAAAAATTGTGGTTGATTTCTTCCAGAACGAAAATAACGCCTGCCAGCGGAGCGTTAAAAACTGCGGCCAAGCCTGCTGCCGCGCCGCCGCTGATAAGATAGCGTTCTTCGATGCGCGGGCGTGCCAGAAGGCGGCTTACGCCCTGCCCGGCCATAGCGCCCATTTGAATGGACGGGCCTGCCCTGCCGAGTGAAAGCCCGCTGCCTATGGCAAGGGCGCAGGCGGCGAATTTAACAAGTAAAATGCGCAGCCAGCGCAGCTTAAAAACGCCCAGTACGGCGCCTTTTACCTGCGGAATGCCGCTTCCCGCCGCCTGCGGTTCCGCTTTGGCAAGCCACGCAAGCAAAGCGGCTGCAATAAGCAGTGCGCCGCAGAAAAGTGCAATGGCAGGCGGCGTATAACCGTCGGCAAAAACAAGGCTTTGCAAATTGGCGCGGAGTGAAGCGGCACCGGTTAAGGCAAGGCGGAAGCAGCTTATGATAACGCCTGCCAGTACTCCGGTAACAACGCCGCCGGCACATAAGCGCAGGCGGAAATAACGCGTATTGTTAAGCAGTTTGTAAGTTGTAAGAACCCTCAGCCTTGCGTCCATGGCTCCTCCGTATAATCGCCGCGGGCAGAAACAATCCTGTAGCCTATGGAAGCTACTTCACGCTGGAGTTCGTTCAGCGCTTCGGCTGCTTCTGCACCGGTGTGCAGTTTATTGTCGTATAAAAGGTATTTGCCGCGTACGTTCTGCGGCGAAAGATTGGGCATAATAACGTTTGCACCGGCCTTAATTCCCAAAAGCCTTCCACCCGGGGCCAAAGTGCCGAGTGCTGTTGTTGCAGGCAGCAAAACGTGCGGAAATAAAAGCCGCAGAACGGCAAGCATCACTAAAGTAAGTTCCACGCTGCCTGCTGGTTCGTCTTTAAACGGCGTATCGTGATGGGGAATGAAAGGACCTATGCCTATCATCTGCGGGCGCAGTTTTTGCAGAAACATTAAATCATCCGCTAAATTTTCCGCCGTCTGGTAAGGTGAGCCGACCATAAAGCCAGCGCCTGCCTGATAGCCGAGTTCTTTTAAAGTATACAGGCAGTTCTGGCGGTTTTGGGCGCTCAGTTCTGCCGGATGAAGTTTGGCGTAATGCGCACAATCTGCCGTTTCGTGGCGCAGAAGATAACGGTCGGCACCTGCTTTTTTCCACAGAGCGTAGGTTTCACGGCTGCGCTCGCCGATGGAAAGCGTAACGGCGCAGTCTGGATGCTGCGCTTTAATGGCTCGTACAATGGCGGCGATATCCTCGTCACTGTAAAAATAATCCTCGCCGCCCTGTAAAACAAAGGTGCGGAAGCCAAGCCCGTACCCTGCTCGGCAGCATTCCAGAATTTCTTCCTGCGTAAGGCGGTAGCGCGCGGCATTTTTGTTGCTGCGCCTTATGCCGCAGTAATAGCAGTCGTTTTTGCAGTAGTTGGTAAACTCTATCAGGCCGCGCACAAAAATCTGCCTGCCGAAGCTTTTTTGTGCTGTTTCCTGCGCCAGCGCAAAAAGCAGGTTTTTATGCTGCGCGCCCTGCTTGATAAGCTGCAAGGCTTCGTCTTTATTAAGGCTGTGCGTATTGTTTAATTTTTCTATCAGTAAGGCTGTATCCATACATAAAAACTCCTTTAAATACTTTTATTATATCATGTTCCGGCAGCGGCGGCTGCAAATTTGCGGCAGGATTTTTGGCAGCGGCGGAGAATTAAAATAATATTAAGTAACTTTTCGCTGATTTTAAGTTTTGGAGGAAAGAAACAAAAATGTTTGATAAGGTTTTGCTTGCAACAGATTTATCGGAGGAAGCGGACGGTCTGCTTCCGTGTTTTTACAGTTTGTGCCCCGATGACGATACCGAGGTTGCGGTAGCGCATATTTTTAAAGACAAAGAGGATGCGGAGCCCGGAAGCAGCAGCTTTAAAAAAGTGCAGAGCCGTGTGCGGGCCGTGGTTGCCGAACTGCGCCGCGCCGGATACGAAAACGCGCGTGAAATTTACCGCAGCGGTGAAGTTTTTGAGCAGTTAACGGAAATTGCCGATGATGAGGACGCAGGGCTTATTATGGTGGCGTCGCACGGAAAAGGCTTTTTTAAAAGCGCGCTTTTGGGAAGCACCACCTTTGATTTGGCGCGTGCTACCGACAGGCCGTTGTTTGTTTCAAAACCGGTGGAAGATGCAGGCGACGAACTGCTGCAGAAAAATCTGCTGCACCGCATTCTGGTGCCGACCGATTTTTCGCTGAAGTCTTTGTCGGCGCTGGACGTTATCCGTATGCTGCGCGAGCATATAAGTGAAGTTGTGTTTGTGCATGTGGTGGAGCGCAGCCGCAGCCAGGATGATTTGGAAGATAAAATGAAAACGGCTTCAAACCGCCTGCAGGAGCTGGTGGACGAAATGAAAATTTTCGGCATTAAAGCAGGCTTTCATGTACGCAAAGGAGCGGCTTCCAAAGAGATTCTGCGCATTGCCGAAAAAGAGGACGTTTCTCTGATTGTAATGGCCAAAACAGGCGCGGGGCTGGTTAAAGGGCTGGTAATGGGCAGCACGGCACAGAACGTAACTTTAAATTCCGAAAGGTCGCTTTTGCTTTTGCCGCCGGAAAATGCAGCGGATGATTAAATAATTTGCAGAAAAATTATGTAAAAACCTTGACAAGTAAGCAAAATATAGGTATACTGTTACTTGCGGCTGATGCCATAGCCGCAAGTTTTCTTTTGCGGCAAAAACCAAATATTTATCACATTTTCAACACGGAGAGATGACCGAGTGGTTGAAGGTGCACGCCTGGAAAGCGTGTGTGCGGGAAACCGTACCGAGGGTTCGAATCCCTCTCTCTCCGCCACTTAAAAACTGCCGCGTAAGCGGTTTTTTTATTACTTCTTTGTAGGACCGCAGATGGCGGGTCCTGCGCAATGAAAGCCTGTGAACCGTGTCAGGACCGGGAGGGAGCAGCACTAAGCAGTTACTTGCATGTGCCGCAGGGGTGCCTGCATTTGCGGCCCTACAAGGAAGTAGCTTAAGCAGCTCTGATGGGCTGCTTTTTTTGTTAATTTTGTTGTACTTATGGGCAGAAATTTTATATAATTATGTGGTAGGCATATTATAAGGAGGTGCGGCAGTTGGCATACGTTGCGTTATACAGAAAGTGGCGCCCGCAGGGGTTCGATTCTCTCGTAGGGCAGGAGGCGGTGCGTACTGCGCTTACCAATGCGCTGGAAACGGGGCGCATAGCCCATGCCTATCTGTTTGCCGGGCCGCGCGGAACAGGAAAAACCAGCACGGCAAAAATTCTGGCCAAGGCTGTTAACTGCGAACATGGGCCGACGCCTAACCCCTGCAATAAATGCCAGAACTGCGTGCGCATAAATGACGGCACATCCATGGATGTGTTTGAAATCGACGCAGCTTCCAACCGCGGTATTGATGAAATCCGCGATTTGCGCGAAAAAGTTGCTTTTGCGCCCGTAAACGGACGTTATAAAGTATATATTATCGACGAAGTGCATATGCTTACGACGGAGGCCTTCAACGCGCTTTTAAAAACGCTGGAAGAACCGCCGCCGCATGTAATTTTTATTCTGGCAACAACCGAGCCGCATAAAATACCGGCAACAATACATTCGCGCTGCCAGCGCTTTGATTTTAAGCGCGTAACCGACAGCGACATTGTAAAACGCCTGCGTGAGGTTGCCGACGGCAGCGGCATTGCAGCCGATGATGATGCCTTGCAGCTGATTGCCGTGCAGGCAGACGGCGGCATGCGCGACGCATTGAGCCTTTTGGATCAGTGCGGTGTTATGGCAGAACGCGTAAGCGCTGAAACCGTGCGCAGCGTACTGGGCATTGTAGGGCGCGAAGCCCTGCGGGAACTTGTAAAAGCTGTTGGCGAAGGCAATGTGCCGAAAGCGCTGGAGCTTTTGGAAGCCCTGCTTGCAGGCGGCAAGGATGTTAAGCAGATTATTACGGAACTTGCGGAATACCTGCGGGCAGTGCTGCTTTATAAGGCTTCGCCCGAATACCGCGAGATTTACCTGACTGATACGAAAGAAGCAATAGCTGCTATGGAAGGCCTGTTCAGCACGGACAGGCTGATGGCGGCGCAGGAACGCCTGCACCAGTGCATGATGGAACTGCGGCAGAGCGTGCGCGGCAGAATTGCCGCGGAAATGTGCCTGTTTGATTTGTGCCGGGTGGAAGGTAGCACGCTGGCAGCTTTAACTGCGCGCGTGGAAAAACTGGAAGCCATGCTTGCCGGAAGAATACCGGCAATACAGCAAACAGTTTCTGCTGCGCCTGCGCATCAGGATTATCCCCAGCAAGCAGCCGCTGCGCCGGAAACCGGGCCGAAATTCGGCTATGTGCTTGACGAAGGTCATGGCATTCACACCGAAGCGCCGGAACTGCAGCCTCAGAAGGCTGCTGCGGAAGCAGAAAATTATCAGCCCGCGGCTGAATCTGTTAAAGCCGTGCCTGTAAAAAAAGCCGCTCCGGTGCAGAAAGCAGAGCCTGCTCCAATTATGGAGGCGGATGCCGCTGCCGGAGATTTGTGGCAGCAGGTGCTTGAAATTTTAAAAACGGAAAAGAAACGCTCCATGGTGGCCTGTGCTGCCGGTGGGCGTGCAGTAAGCTATGTCAACGGTATTTTAACGGTTGCTTTTAAAAACAAGTTTAACTGCAAGCGCATGAATGCCGATGATTATAAAAAGGCTTTTGAAGCCGTTTTGCTGCGCCTTGCACGCTGCGAGGTGCGCTTAAACTGCGTTGAAGAAGCCGGACTTGTGCAGAAACCGCCTGCACCGGCGCCTGCAAAAGAGCAGGAAGAAGAACTTGAGCCGGTGGTAAAAAAAGCCATGGCGGCTTTTGGCGGAACATTGCAGAAACTGTAATCAGCAAAATTAAGGAGGAATTTATTTATGTTTAATCCCGGAATGGCAAATATGCAGGGTATGATGAAAAAAGTACAGAAAATGCAGCAGGATATGCTGAAAATGCAGGAAGAACTGAAAAACCGCACTGTTGAAGCAACTGCCGGCGGCGGTGCCGTTACTGTTGTTGTAACCGGCCGCAAAACCGTTGAAAAGGTTACCATTGCCCCCAGCGCAGTTGACCCCGAAGACGTGGAAATGCTGGAAGATTTGGTTACTACTGCCATTAACGAAGCAATGCGCAAAGTAGACGAAATGACCGAAAAAGAAATGGGCAAAATTACTGGCGGGATGAAACTGCCGGGCATGTTCTGATATGGCGCGCCTGATACGCCCGCTGGCAAACCTGCATGAACAGCTGCGGCGTTTGCCGGGCATTGGTTCCAAAACGGCGCTGCGCCTTGCTTATCATATTATTAATATGCCGGCGGAGGATGTGCAGCGGCTGGCTGCTGCTTTGGTTGATGCCAAACGCCAGGTATGCCTGTGCCGTACCTGCTATAATTTAAGCGACAAGCCGGAGTGCGGCATATGCAGCGACCCCGGGCGCGATAAAACCACCATCTGCGTGGTGGAACAGCCGCAGGATGTAATGGCCATGGAACGCAGCCGCGGGTACAGAGGCCTGTACCATGTCCTGCACGGCGCATTGTCGCCGCTGGACGGCATTGGGCCGGATAACCTGCGGATTAAGGAGCTTCTGCGCCGTTTGCAGCAGGGCGAAGTAAAAGAAGTAATTCTGGCGACCAATTCCAATGTGGAGGGTGAAGCAACGGCTGCCTATCTGGCGCAGCTGCTGAAACCTCTGGGCGTGGTAACCAGCCGTATTGCACATGGTTTGCCTGTCGGCGGCGATTTGGAGTACGCCGACGAACTGACTTTGGCGCGCGCGCTGGAGAACAGGCTGCGTCTGTAAGAAAGGCAAGATTAAAAAATGGAAATACAGGATGCGGAAAACGCAGTCAGGGAAATCGGCACGGCAGCTATTGACGCTGTGCAGGGGCTTGATTCTGCAACGATAGAAGGCTCGCTGCCTTTTATTGCCGGCGTTTTAATTTTACTGATAGCGGTTAAATTTTTATCGCTGCCGTTTAAGCTGGTGTGGAACGGCGTTATCGGCGCCGCTGCGCTGTGGCTGGTAAACCTTATCGGTGCAGCCGTGGGCTTCGGGCTGAAAATAACTGTTGCCAAAGCGCTTATCGCCGGTATTTTCGGCGTGCCGGGCCTGCTTGCGGTTTTGTGCTGGGAAATATTTATTAAATAAAGTAAAATGCTCTCTTTGTAAGCTGCGTGCTTACAAGAGAGCATTTTTTATAACCCCCATACTTTTTTCAATTCCAGGAGCGCCGGTTCAATATCTTCTTCGGCAATGCCTGCAAATGAAAGCAAAATTTCCGGGCTGCTGCTTTCGGCCGCTTTAACTGGCAGAATGTGAATGTCTTTTAACATGGCCTTTTGTGCAAGTTCTTCTGCCGTGGCAGCGGCGTGTACCGCCAGGCGGATATGCAGGCCGGATTCGTAAGCCATAATGCTTGCCTTGCTGCCAAAAATATTGGCAAGGGCAGTGCGCAGCAAAGTGTTTTTTACGGCATAACGGCGGCGCATTTTTTTTATGTGGCGGCGCAGCCCGCCGGACGCAATAAATTCCGCCAGGGCAAACTGCTCAATGCTGGAGGAAGTTTGGTTATACAAATGTTTGATGCGGTTATAAACGGGCAGCAGGTTTTGCGGCAGCACCAAATAGCTTATGCGCAGGCTTGGCAGCAGAATGCGCGAGAAAGAGCCGCAGTAAATTACATTCTGCCCGCCGCTCATGCCCTGTAATGACGAAATGGGGTGCGAAAAATAACGGAATTCGCCGTTGTAATCGTCTTCTAAAATGTAGGCGCTGTTTTGCTGTGCCCAGCGCAGTAAATCAAGCCTGCCATGCGGCGAAAGCGAGCGCCCCTTGTACGGGTTGGAGGGACTTACATAAAGCAGCTGGGGCAATTTGTCATGCAGGTTTTCGGTGTTAAAATGCCGCACCTGCCAGCCGCTCATTGCAAAAATATGTTCCGCTTTGGTAAAGCCGGGTTCTTCAAAAGCAACTGTGTGCGGCAAAGCGTCAAGCACGTCAATAAGTATTTGCAGCAGGCTCTGCATACCGGCGCCAATAACTATCTGTTCTGGCGTGCAGATAACGCTGCGCGCTTCGTGGCTGTAACGCGCAAGCGTGCTACGCAGGTAGGGTTCGCCCTGTGGGTTGCCGTAACCGGCGAGCAGTGCCGAATTTTGCAGGGCATGGCCAAGGCAGCGCTTCCAAAGCGAGGCGGGAAAAAGGCTGCTGTCGATATAGTTATTGCCGAAGTCGTACCGTATGGCTGCGGCAGAAGGCTTTTGCGGCGGCAGAACTTTCTGCGGTTTGCGGGAAACTATGCTGCCCGCAAAGTAACCGCGTTTGGGGCTGGCAATAAGGTAGCCTTCGGCAACAAGCTGGCTGTATGCCGCTTCTGCCGTGGTGCGGCTCACTTCCAAATCGTGTGCCAGTTTACGCAGCGACGGCATTTTTTCTCCGGCTGCAATTTCACCGCTGTGTATTTTGCTTTTTATTTCGTTTATCAGACGCAGATAAAGCGGAAAATCTTTTTTATCTGCCTGCGGCAAGGCTATAAGCATAAACTGTCCCCTTTAAAATTGGAAATTCTGGATATTTTTTTAATAACAGTTTTAGTATATCATAATATCTGTGTTAAAAACATAAATTTTTTGTATTACAGGGGGCTTTAAAATGGCATTACATAAGGCTATGACCATTGCCGGCAGCGATACAAGCGGCGGCGCAGGCATGGAAGCAGATTTAAAAACATTTACCGCCATGGGCGTGTACGGCATGACGGCGCTGACGGTTATTGTGGCGCAGAACCCGCTTAACTGGGACCACGAGATGTACCCAATCGGCATGGATGTTATTGAAAAACAGATAAAAACCATTGTGGAAGGCATCGGCATTGACGCCATGAAAACAGGCATGCTCGGCAGCGCGGAACTGGTGCAGCTGGTGGCCGATACCATTGATAAATACAGTTTGAAGAACGTTGTTATTGACCCGGTAATGGTGTGCAAGGGCATTGACGCAATTATGGTGCCGGAAGCAGCCAAAGCCATTAAAGAAGTGCTGGTAAGCCGTGCCGACGTTATTACGCCGAATACTCTGGAAGCGGCGTATATTGCCGGTATGGATAAGGTGGAAACGCTTGACGAAATTAAAGAAGCGGCGGCGCGCATTCAGGAAATGGGCGCAGGTTATGTTGTTATTAAAAGCGGCTCGCGCAATAACAGCGATGAAGCGGTAGATGTACTGTATGACGGCAAAAACTATGTTGTTAATACCGAAAAGAAAATTCCCGGCTGCTTTAACCACGGCGCAGGCTGTACTTTTTCGGCAGCCATTACCGCAGGGCTTGCCAAAGGACTGAGCGTTAAGGACGCTTTGGCGGAAGCCAAGGAATTTATTACGGTGGCACTTAAAAATTCCTTCCGCCTGAACCAGTTCAGCGGTGCAACCGACCACTGCAAGTGGAAAAAATAATTAAAAATAAATAATTAAAAATAAATAATTAAAAATAAATAATTTAAACGGGCTCTGTTTCGGCAGTAATGCTAAATGCGGGCCCGTTTTTTGTTTAAAAATTTTACTAACCGGCGCAAATACCTTATACTGTAATCAGGAAAACTGATTGAGGTAAGTATGCTTAAAAAATTTTACCATCCTAAACTGTATATTGGTATTATTATTGTTGCGCTTGTTGTAACCGGCGTATATTTCTGGCTGTGCCGCCTGGCGGGTGAACACGCGGTCGAAATTTTTAACGCCGAAATGGCACGGCAGAAAACGCTTGAAGGCAGCGTCGCCATTGAAAGCATTACGGCCGATATGTGGGGCAATGTTGGCTTCCGCGGGCTGAAATGGCTGGACGCTGAAGGCGAACCGGTTGTATTTGTGCCGGACGGGCGCTTTAAAGTTAAACCGTGGGATGTTGTTACCGGAAGCATAAATTTAAACAGCCTTGAAGAAGCGGAACTTAACAATCCTGTAATAGCCATACGCTTCAATAAAGATATGCGCCCTGCTTTTTTGCCGGAAAAGAAAAAGGACGCAGGGCAGGAAACTAAAAGGCGTCATAAAGGGCTGCATATCAATTTGCCCGAAAATCTGCCGCAAAGCAGCATAAAAATTAATGACTGCACTATTACTGCCAGTTACAGGCACCGTTATTTTGTTTTAAGCGGCGTTAACGCTGCTGTGCGCACGGTTAATCCGCAGGAGGCGGCACTTAAAATTACCGCAGCCGGTTTTGGCGGCATGATGATTGGCGACGAACTGGGCATAAGCGGCAAAATACTGCTTGGCGGGGTAGAGCCGGAATGTGACTTGTATCTTTCCATGAAAAATGTTGTGCCGGAATCGCTGGGCCTTGGCAAGGTTAAAGATACCGCCAGTGTTTACGGGCATGCAACGGGGCCGCTTGCCGGGCCTTCTATCGACGGCAGAATTGAATTTTTACAGCTTAATATACCGGCACTGCGTTTTTACAAAGTTAACGGCGATTTCTTTTATAAAGACGGCAAAATTGATTTCAGCAATGTAACAGGCGGCATTTACGGCGGTACGGTGGAAGCAACCGGAGCTTATGATGTAGATACGCGCGGTTACAGCATTGACGCGCTTGGGCATGATTTAATGGCGTCCATTGCTGCTAAAACCAGCAAAATTAACTGCCGCGTGGAGCTCGATTTAAAAATGCGCAGTGACGGCAACCCTAAAAACGTGCTTACTTACGGCAGTTTTACAAGCGGCGCGGGTACATACAGCCTGATACCGTTTGAACAGATTTCCGGCAAATTTAATGACAGGCATGGCGTGCTGAAATTTACGGATGTAAAAATAAAAACGCCGCTTGGCGAAGTTACAAGCGACGCTTTTGAAATCGTTAAGGGGCGCGTGCATATTAATGATATCTGGCTGACAGCGCCGGACGGTGAAAAAATACAGGTAAAATAAAAAGAGCGTGTGCTTAAAGCATACGCTCTTTATGTTTATGGCATTATACCCTGTGCTTGATATGGTCCAGCGCCTGGGCAAACAGGGTTAAAACGTGGTTGTCGTCAAGGCTGTAAATAACTTCCTTGCCGGTTTTGGTAAATTTAACCAGCCCTGCGTGGCGCAGAAGGCGCAGCTGGTGCGAGATGGCGGACTGCGTCATTTCCAGTGTTCCGGCAATATTCGTTACGCAGGATTCGTTTTCGGCAAGCAAAGCCAGAATACGGATACGCGTAGGGTCACCCAGAACTTTAAAAGTATCGGCCATGGGCTGTACAAATTTTTCTGCAATGGGCACATCCAGTTTTAAATTATGCAGTTTACCTTCAGTATTTTCGTTCATAATTTCACCTCTTGTTGTAACCCTTGCTGAAAAAGAAAAGCAAAACAGCGTAATATACAAAGCTGCCCATTACCGTACGGGTAGAAAAAAGCAGCGGAAAAGCAATAAACGCGATAAGCAGAATACATACCTGCAAAAGCGATGCAAAAATGCCGCGTGCGCGGATAGTGCGCCAGGACAGCACGCTGTAGCGCGAGGCAAAAATGCCAAATAAAAAGCCGCTTATAACATATAAAATTTGCGAAAGAAAATTATCAAGATTAAAATCCATTATTTACCTGCCCTGCCGGGAAATGAAGCCGGTATAAGATGAGTAAGAATGCCGCTTTTAATGAGCAGCCCCGCAATTATGCTGCCGCCCATGGTGCTGATTAAAAACGGCGGCACAAAGAACCAGGCTGCCGCCTTGCTGTTTAATATTGCCCAGGCAATAATCCATGCTGCCAAACCGCCTAAAATGCCGGTGCCGAAAATTTCGCCAAGCATGGCCGCGCCGGTATTATTCCAGCGGCGGTAGGCAAGCCCGGCTAAAAAGGCGCCAATCATGCTGCCGGGAAATGCCAGCAGCGAGCCTGTGCCTGCCATATTGCGCAGGCAGGAAATAACAAAAGCAACGGAAACGGCTTCTTTAGGCCCTAAAATAACTGCGCAGAGTACATTTATAGCATGCTGAACCGGAAAGCATTTGGAAGCACCTGCCGGTATATAAACCAGATGCGCGCTTAAAGTGCCTATGGCAACAAGCAGTGCCGCCAGCGTTAATTTATGGATATTCATAAAAATCACTCCGGAACATGAAAATGACAAAAATATTTTTTATAATAATTCATACAATAATATTATACATGTTTGTAATATCTGCCGCAAGATAAAAAGGAAAACACCGTATGGCGTAGAAGTATATAGCATATTAATTGTTTGTAGTACAAAGGGGTAGTAATTATGCAGGCTTTGGAAGGAATAAAAATAATTGATTTCAGCAAATGGCTGCCGGGGCAGTATTGCGGCATGGTTCTGGGCGATTTCGGCGCGGACGTAATTAAGGTTGAAGATGTAAAGGGCGACGTTACCCGCGGCTTTACGCCGGCTAAAGAACCGGGCATGAGCTACTGGCATTTAATGCTGAACCGCAACAAGCGAGGCATTACCGTAAATTTAAAAACGCCTGCCGGGCGCGAAGTTTTGCTGCGCCTTTTAAAAGAGGCAGACGTATTTCTGGAAGGTTTCCGCCCCGGATATTTAAAAATGCTGGGGCTTGATTACGAAAGCGTAAGCAAAATTAACCCGCGGCTTATTTATTGTTCCATTACCGGTTTCGGTCCGGAAGGGAAATATAAACACATGCCTTCGCATGACCTTAATGTTATAGGGCTTGCCGGTGTGGCAGCTCCGGAAGACGGAACGGATATAAGCGTGCCTTCGGTGCAGGTGGCGGCCCTTGGCGGCAGTTTAAACGCCATCAGCGGCATTTTAATGGCACTGTATGCCCGCGAGCGCACCGGCAAAGGGCAGCTTGTAAACGTTGATTTGTACAGCTCGGCAATCAATGCGGAAATTACTGCAATCAGCAGCGTCATCGGCTGCCGCGAAACCGGCATGCCTTCTTTCGGGCGTACGGCATCGCATTATTACAGCGTATACAAAACAAAGGACGGCCGTTATTTAAGCATTGGCACTATTGAGCCGAAGTTCTGGCAGAAAATGTGCAGGCTGATTGACCTGCCGGAGCTTGAAAGCCGCCAGTTTGATTTTGCCCATTCGGCAGAAATAAAAGAGAAACTAGCAGCTGCTTTTGCAGGTAAAACTCAGGCTGAGTGGCTGGAACTTATCGGTAAAGACGAGTTTTGCGTAACGCCAATCCGTACCTTGCAGGAGGCTTTGGACAGCAGCTTGACGACGGAACAGTCGCAGATGCTTGTAACCCAAAAAGAAGATTTCGGAAATTATACTTATGTAAAATCTGCGGCGAAGCTGTCTGACACACCGGGTACTATCCGCAAACGCGCGCCTTATTTGGGCGAGCATACGCAGGAGGTGCTGGAAAGCGTGGGCTATACCAAAGAAGAAATTGCTGCCATGCACGAAAAAGGGGAGATATAAATGGCATTAAAAAACATTTTTAAGTTATTTGCCGGTTTGTTGTTTGCCTTTTATTTACTGCTTGGCACTGCTTTTCCGGCAGAAGCCGGCATTATAAGCAAGCAGCAGGAAATTGAGATGGGTCGCGAAACCGCTATGGCGCTGGAAGCTCAGTACGGCGTTGTGCAGGATTACGAACTGCAGGAACGTGTGAACCGCATTGGGCAAAGCCTTGTGGCTGTAAGCGACCGTCAGGATTTGGAATATACCTTTAAAGTGCTTAACTGCGACGAGGTTAACGCACTGGCCTGCCCCGGAGGGTTTGTATATGTGTTTAAAGGGCTTATTGATTACATGCCGAGCGATTCTGAACTGGCAGGCGTTTTAGGGCACGAAGTAAGCCATATTGTTGAAAAACATACCGTACACCAGATTGAAAAACAGCTTTTAACAACCCTTTTGCTGGCTGTTGCCACCAAGGGCGATATGGGGCTTACAGGGCTCGCCTCGCAGGCACTGGCAGCAGGTTACAGCCGCACCGATGAACGCGGCGCCGATAAGGAAGGTTTTAACCTGTGCGTTAAGGCAGGCTATAATCCATACAGCATGGTGCTTACCATTAATAAGCTGGAAGATTTGGCCAAGGAAAAAGGCAATCCGGGCTATGGCCTGTTCAGCAGCCATCCGGAACCGGAAGAACGCCTGAAACGCGTTATGAAACAGATTAAAAAGTTAGACCCTCATCCCGATATTACGGTGCATGAAGACGGCACGGCAACCGTACACGAAGGTGGCTGGACTTTTAACATTACCCAGACCGTGGGCAATGACAAGCCGGAATACCGCGCCTATATGCTGGCAGGTTCGCTGTATGTAGCGCGTCAGCGCGGCCCTGTTGACCCGTACCGTTTTATTGTGTACGACAACGGCAGCAGCGCAACGCTGTACTATGAAGACGTTCAGCTTTTAACAGTATATAACCAGGATGCCTATGCCGCAGGCTTTGGCGATGCAGGCAGCTACGCCAACGGCTGTGCCCAGCTTTTGCGCGAATGGGCGCCGGTAGCCAATGCCAATGACGCTGCTAAAGCGGACAGAGATGACGATTAAAATAATATTTATGGAGGAAAAGAAATGAATATAGATGAAATCTTTAAGAAAAAAGTTGAAAATATAATAAAAAATTCAAAAGAAGGTGAAATCTATATTTTTAAAGGCTTTTCTATTAATCAAATAAAATGGATTATACAACATCCTAATAGTTTATTAAATGATAGTAATTTATTTAATGGAAATGAGTTGAATTTAGAAGTTATAAATTCTTCATGGATTACTATAATTAGTAATATTAGTACTTCTAAAAAGACTTTAATTGGTTTTTACGAAGAATTGTTGGTAATAAAAGATGAATTACTTAAATTGCCAGTAAATAAGTTTATTATAATTGAAAATAATATTTTATCACCATGGGTTCCTTCTTTTTTATCAAGTGAAATTAATGAAAAAATTTTTGATTTTTTGAAATCTGAAAATGAAACCGAGGATTCTACAATAAAATTATTATCAAAATATTACTGTGATATAAAATTATTGCATAATGAAAAAGCATTAGCATTGCCGATAATTTTAGAGGGAAATAATATTATTTATGAGAAATTTTGGGAAGAATATGAAGATATAAATGGTTTATTGGAGTGCGATAATGATAATGATATAGTAAAAAAAATAGAAGTCGGTTCGATTGAATATTGGAACTACTGTTTAAGTTGTTCCGAAGGAATGTTTTATCCAGTAGTATTTTTGAAAAATCAATCTAAGAATTTTCAAAATTATTTCAAAGGATTAGTAGGACTTCTTTTAACATTTGATATAAAATTTAAAATTATTGAAATAAAAAATACTAATAAGAAGATTATTAATGATACTGCTCCTTTTGTAAAAATTTTAAAAAAGTATTGGGGTGAATCGGCTGAATTTAGAAAATTAAAATTTTATAAAGATCCGGATATTTCAAAAGATATAATAAATATTTCTCAAGGGGAATTAATTGCTGAAGTAGTAGAACAGTGTGAATTATCGTTGAATAACTATGAGTATCAGAATATATTTATTACAGCTCCAACTGGATCTGGCAAATCAATACTTTTTCAAATACCAACTATTTATTTGACAGAAAAATATAATTGTGTTGTTATAGTTGTTTCTCCATTAATTGCACTAATGAATGATCAAGTTATTCAGCTTGAAAAACAGGGAATAAAAATTGCTTGTTGTATAAATTCTACAATGACTATAGATGAGCGTAGAAAAATTATAGAAGAAATACAGAATGGTAAAAAATCATTATTATATTTAGCTCCTGAATTTTTATTAACAGTAGATTTGAAAACTTTTTTAGGTGGCAGAAAAATAGGATTAGTCGTTATCGATGAAGCCCATATAGTTACAAGTTGGGGAAAAGATTTTAGAGCAGATTATTGGTTTTTAGGTGATTTTTTAAAAAAAGCTAAACGTAATGGGTTTGACTTTCCTGCATTGTGTTTAACGGCTACAGCTGTTTATTCTGGAGATGATGACGTAGTAAATGATACAATAGATGAATTGGGATTAGAAAAAACTATTATACATTTAGGTAATGTTAAAAGAGAAAATATAAGTTTTGATATAGTTTGTCATAATAATGATAGATTAAATACAAAAATTGAGAGTGAAAAATATAAATTGACCATCGAAAGATTAAGGGAATATATAAATTCTAATAAAGAAAAAGTTTTAGCGTATTTTCCATATAGACGTCAAGTCGATGAGATATATACACTCATGGATGATTATGAAAGGATGAGAATAAGTAGATATCATAGTAAAGTACCTGCTATTGTTAGAAAAATGACAGAATTAGCATATAAACAAGGAAATGTATTAGGGCTTGTTTGTACAAAAGCATTTGGAATGGGAGTTGATGTTGGAGATATAAAGCATGTTATACACTTTGCTCCAACAGGTACTCTCGCTGACTATGTACAAGAAATAGGACGTGCTGCGAGAAATAAGAATATGGAAGGTATAGCTCATATGGATTATTTTAAAGGAGATATACGCTATGTTCGTATTTTAAATAGTCTTTCTGAAATGAGGCAATATCAGTTACAGAGTATATTGAAAAAGATTTCGTCTATTTATGAGTTAAAGAAAAAAAGAAATATTTTGTTATCTGTAGAAACTTTTGAATATCTTTTTAAAGAAAATGATGTAGAAAATAAAACAAAAACAGGTTTAATGCTTTTAGCTAAAGATTTATTATATAAATATACGTTTCCAGTTCTTATAGTTAAACCTAAACTAATGTTATCTAAAAATTATGTGAATGTACCTTTTGAAATAGAAGATGTTATATTAAAAAAATATGGCAATTATATGGAAAAGCAAAATAATATAACTAAACATCATATTATTACCTATTATGATAAATTTGGAGAAGCAAGAGATACTTTTGTTTCTAATAGTGGTAATATATATGTTATTGATATGGCAAAAATTTGGGAAAATTTTTATCCTGATTTAACTTTTGGAATGTTTAAGAAGAAATTCTTTGAAGAAGTAGTAGAAATTAATGGAGAAAATTATAAACTTAATCCTCGAGTAAGAGTAGAAATTAAATATGAAGATAAATTTGAAAATGTTTGTAATAAAGTTCAAAATATTGTGGATTCTATTGTAAATATTTTTGCTAAGCATAAAAAATCAGAAAATAATAAATTATTTACTTTAAAAGAATTTGAAAAAGAATTAAATACAATGTTTGAAGAAAAAATTATATCCCACGATAAAGTAAGTTTATTATTAGATATTTTCACAGAGTCAGTAAATGAAAGTGCAAATTATAATAATGATAAAAAACAATTGCGCGTAATAAGAAAAAGACAACAAACTAATTTTGATGAAACAGTTTATTTTGTTAGTAGCTCCGCATATTCAAGATTGACAGCATATTTTATGAAAAAATTAAAACAATGTAATCCAGAGAAAAATAATATATTTTACAGATATTATCCGTTAAGTAAAGATAAAAGTATCGATTGTATGCCGTTGTTGCGATTGTTGGAGTTGATAGGATTGGCAACATATGAAATTAGAGGTGGAGAGAAAGCAGAAGTATTTATAAGAATAAATGATCCCAATAAAATAAAAAATTTATCAATGAATAATTATAGAAATTCTATTCTAGACTATATTCACAAGAAACATATACGTAATCAATATTTATTAGCTGCATTTTTTGATAAAGATTTTACAACAGAAGAAAGATGGAATATTATAGAGGAATATTTTTTAGGAAACAATAATTATGTATATGAAAAATTAAATATGAAAAATATTTGAAGTTTTGTAAAAATGGGTGTCGATAACAAATATTAATGATGCGGTTAGAGGCTATAAGGGCAAATGACAAACAGTAGTATTTATACCATTTATACATTTTTTAAAGTTTAATATTATTATGTGGTAGAGAATTTACGTACTTTAATTTAAGTGACATTACTTCCTTGGTTTGCGGAGAATATTGTAAATTTTTACAAGGTTTAACTTGAATTGTAATAAAAGCATATATTATTCATTAATAGTATTTATTATCGGAATATGCGATGAAAATAATAGTTTAATAGTAAAAAATCTTAGTGAAAATATAAGTGTATTACGTTATAAGTGATTATAATACTATGTTTGCTGTTTTATAAAAAAATTATGGCAATTATTGACGAATTTTGATGTTAAGGGTGAATTTATGGACTTAGGGAAAATTATCGCGTTTAACTTAAATAAACTGCGTACGGAGCGCAGCCTGACATTGGGGCAGCTGGCAAAACTATCCGGCATCAGCAAAGCGATTTTGTCGGATATTGAAAAAGGGGGCAGCAACCCTACCATTAACACTATCTGGAAAATTGCCAACGGGCTGAACGTGCCGTACACACGCCTGATGGAAGTTAAAGAACCGGAAGGCACCGTAGTGCGCAGAAGCGACACGGCGGAGCAAAGTGACAAAACAGGCGTATACCGCGTTCACTGCTATTTTTCTACCGCACCTGAACGCAATTTTGAACTGTTTTACTGCGAACTGGACGCAGAAAGCGCCAATGCTTCAATCGCTCATTCGCCAAGGGCGCAGGAATATATTTATGTTATCGAAGGCTCACTGACGCTTAAAACAGATACCGCCGTTTATGAGCTCCATGCCGGTGATTCTCTGGTATTTAATTCTTCCGTTAACCATACGTATATTAACGATGGCAAGATTAAAGTAAAATTTATGGTTATCAACTATTATCCGTATTAAAACGGCAAAATAAAAACTCCTGCTATCCGTGGATAACAGGAGTTTCTTTTGCTTATTGCTTAAACAACTATTTAATTATTTGTTGAAGTAACGAGCGAGCAGGCCTGCAAATGCTCTGCCATGGCGGGCTTCGTCACGAGCCATTTCATGAACGGTGTCATGGATAGCGTCAAGACCGAGTTCTTTAGCGCGTTTTGCAAGGTCGGTTTTGCCTGCGGTTGCGCCGTTTTCAGCTTCTACGCGCATTTCAAGGTTCTTTTTGGTGCTGTCGGTAACAACTTCGCCAAGCAGTTCAGCAAATTTAGCAGCATGTTCTGCTTCTTCAAAAGCAGCTTTTTCCCAGTACAGACCGATTTCCGGATAGCCTTCACGGAAAGCAACACGGCTCATAGCAAGGTACATGCCTACTTCGCTGCATTCGCCGTTGAAGTTAGCGCGCAGGTCTTCTTTAATATCTTCGGGAACGTCTTTAGCTACGCCAACAAAATGTTCAGCAGCCCAGGTCATTTCGCCTTTCATTTCTACAAATTTGGAAGCCGGAGCTTTGCACTGCGGGCAGTATTCCGGAGCAGCTTCACCTTCATAAACATAGCCACAAACTTGGCAAACCCATTTTTTCATTATTCATTCCTCCATAAAGTACAAATTTTAAAATTATCATGGCGGTTCGTTCTAACCGCTTACTGTAATGATTTTAACACAGCACCGGCAAGTTGTCAATAATTATTATTAATTGTTAGAGATTGCTAACATTAAAATTTTTGTGAAATGCCGTAAAAATATCTGTTAAAGGCAGCTTACTGCAAAATTCGGCTGTAAACAGCCTTTAATTGAAGTGCCCTATTGTAGAATAAGCGATAAATTGCTATAATATACAGAACGGAGGTATATTATGGAAAAATTTACTGTTACGTTAAACCACCATGCTCATTATGGTTATGTAGAATATGACCCGGAAACCAAAACCGCCAATGTCGTGCTGGATGTTCCGGAAGCCAAAGCAAGGGTAGAAGAATTTTTAAGCAAACCCTTAACGCTTGATTTGCCTGAAGGCGAAACTATCCGTCAGTTTGTTACCAAAACTTTAATGCCGCTTGACAGTTTGGAAAACTTTAAAAACTGCCTTGGCAGATTATGGTTCAATACCGGTGTAAGGGTTGAGTGGAGCATGCCTCCCGGAGCAATGGATAATTTATAATTGCCCGCTGCTTAAAACTGTGATACACTTAATAAGTTAATATTCGGTTCCGTAGCTCAGCAGGATAGAGCAACCGCCTCCTAAGCGGTAGGTCGGCAGTTCGAATCTGCCCGGGATCACCAGTAAATATGCGCCTTCCCAAACTTTTGGGAGGGCGTTTTTTATTCTGAAACTAAAAAGTGACCAAAAAAGTGACAAATTTACAAAAAATCCGTCAGAGAGTTTTCGGTCTCTGACGGATTTTGTTTTAGAGTATTAGTAACTTGTGGAAAACTTTTAATTAAATAAATGTATGTAGAAATAATATTTATTTAACTGTGCAACGCGTTACGTAACGCGTTATGGTTTGCGTTACGGTTGAGTTATGCTGTGGATAACACATAGAACGCAGATGTAATGGACATTTAGGAAATGTATAACGTAACACTATTAATAATAATATAATATAAAAAGCGTTACAGCGCTTTAAAGCGAGCTGTAACGCTTTTTATATATTGTAATCTTCAAAAATTTTCTGGCAATTTGCTTATGTCAAATAATGGTTTTGGGATTTGAAAAGGAAGGTTGTGGTTCGCATCTAAAGGTTGTCGTAAGTCATTGAGTAAAATAGCTGCTATTGAACGCAGAACATATAGATACTTTTCTTCTGCGTCTTTAAAGCGCTGCTTTTTTATGTTTGTCTGTTTTAATAGGTGTTTAAAAAAATTAAGTGTAGTATCGTTGTGTAGTAAAGCGGATTTTTTTTCTGTTAATATTTTTAAGTACTGTAATAGAAATATTAAATTAGCTCGCTCTGATAAGGAGTAAAATTTTATTCTTTTATCAATATTAGAATATATATCTGGAATGCTTTGCCTAAATTCTGTATTAGCATTTAATTTTATACTCATAATTTCTGATTCTAATTGTAAAATAATTTCTTCACTATAAGGTTTAGATGAACGACCAACTAGCCAGTCGATATTAATAGCAAATAAATTTGCTATTTCTAACAATGTTTCAAAAGATGGAAATATTTTACCAGTTTCTAATTGAGCGATTGTGCTTTTATTTTTAAAATTCAAAATTAAAGCTAAATCAGACATAGAAAGAAAATGGCTTAATCTAAGTAATTTAAAATTAGTTGCAAAAATTTCACAATTTACCATAAAAAACACCTTGCGTTGCCTACAACGAAACGATATAATATAAACACATAATAAAGGTTGCGTATAACGCAACGATATAATAAAAATAATTTATTATTTTCATTATATCAAAATTTACATAAAAAAACGAGGTGATACCATCAAACTATGTTTTTTGCAGCTAAAAGCTGATTTGTTTGCTGATGCACGCATTCGCAAGCTAAAACGCGCGACTAACGGATATATAATGCTAGTGATATATCTCAGGTTGCTTACACTGGCTTTGAATGATGAGGGATATATTATATATGATACACACTTTGAGAACTTGTCTGAACAATTGTCGTTTGCTCTTAACGATGAAAACGAATCAGATATCGAAGCTACGGTTGCTTATTGTGTTGCACTAGGTTTAGTACAGATTATTGGGCCGAAACAAAAATTATACTTCACTGATTTCGGCGCGCTGACTACTAATTACAAACAGTTACCTCGACTTAATAGAAATACAGAAAAACTAAAAAATGAAAAAAAGAAACCTAGTCCGGCAGCAATACGGCAGCGCCGATATCGGGAGCGCAAAAAATTAAAAGAAAAATTATTACAGGAGGCAAAAATAAATGAAAGAGCGTAAATTTTTTACGGTATCACAGTTAGTAGAGTATTTTGGTAACGGTGTTATCAGCCGAGGAAGTATTTATCTCATGATTAAGCGTGGAGAAATTCCTACAGTTCGCATTGGGGAACGTATATTAATTCCTGCAAGTTGGGTTGAGCAATTTATCAAAAATGCTAATGATGCAGTATCAGCCAAAATAAAGGTAGCTAACGTATAATGGCACGCCGGGCATGGGGCGAAGGCTCTACTTTTTACGATAATACTTATAAGCGCTGGACATGGAAAGGCACTTATATTGTAAATGGTATCAAGAAACCTAAAACCATCACGGCTAAGCGTCAAATTGAACTTAAAAAGAAAGTTGACCGCTTTAAATTGCAGGTTGATGAAGGCTATTTTGCCGATGATAACACTAACCTTAAAACATGGATTGAAACATGGCTAGATGTGATAGTAAAACCTAGTGTTAAAAAGAAAACGCTAGATAACTATACCGACCGTTTGGGGTATGTGATCGAAAAATTTGGCGAGCGGAAATTAAAAACTTTGACCCCATTAGAGTTGCAAAATTTTTTTAATGAACTGCGTCTTACCGGTGGTAAAAAGCAACAAGGACTTGCCGCTGAAAGCGTAAATTGCTGCCGCCGGTATTTAAAAATGTGCTTAAATTCTGCTATTCAAAATGGCTTGTTGAAGTTTAACCCTGCGATAGGAACAAAACCGCAGCGCAAAACAAAAAGCGAAATGGTTGTCATGGATGACTACGAGGTGCAGCATTTTTTGGATATTGTCAAAAAAGGCGACTACATTTATGCCGGTGCAAAAAGTCCGCGTTATATTCGCCGTGATGAAGGCACGGAATATTACATTCAGTGTTTCTTTAATCTTTGCAACTTGGCGTTGGCCAGCGGTATGCGTATAGGTGAGCTGCGCGGCTTGTCATGGTCGTGCGTAAACTTTCGAAAAAAATATGTAGAAGTCAAAAATCAGATTGTCAAAACAGCTGATGATGATATTTGGGATGAGCCTAAAACAGAAAAGTCAAAACGTAAAATAGCAATAGATGATAATACTTTAAACGAATTGAAACACTATAAAAATTATCAGCTTGCTTATGAAGCAATGTTAGGAGATAAGTTTGATAATCAGTATAATCTTTGCTTTACAAACACTTGGGGCAAGCCGTTTGACGTATCAAATTTCCGTGATAGGTATTTCAGGAAAATGTTGTTAGCCGCGGAAGTTAAAGATGGATTTACTCCGCATTGTATGCGGCATACTCATGCTACTTTACTTCTAAAACACGGCGTAAATATTAAAGTTGTATCAGAGCGTTTAGGGCATAGCAGCGTAACAGTAACGCTTAATATTTACGCTCATGTTCTTGAAAGTATGGAAGAAACAGCACCATCCACTTGGGCACAAATAATGAGTGGTGTAGAAAATATGGATAAGTAAAATTTGTAAAATTCGTTTCTTGTTGATATAATATAAATGTAATTTTTAATACCTACTACTGTAGGCAGCGACGAATAAAACTATCGCTTAATGGATTTAATATCCTGTTTAGGCGGTAGTTTTTTTATTTTCCGGATAAAAGTATCTGCCATCGGAAAAGTCAAAGGGCTAATCCTCGGATTTTCCGAGGCGCACTTATGGGTTTTGAACGTTGCCCCAAAACCCGTGCTTAATGCCCGGAGGCATTTTCTGATTTTTCTTATGTAAAAGAAAAATCAGAAATCGTCACATCCGTTCCTGCCGCGCCTGCGGCGCAAATTCAAAAAACAAAAATCAAAATACAAACCGGAAAGGGGGAAGATGCAAAAATGGCAACTTATCATTGCTCAATAAAAAGCGGAAAATCCGGCAGCGGTAAAGCTCACTGTGATTATATTTTCCGCGAAGGCAGCTATGCCAACGGGACAAAAAAAGAAGAATTAGTGTATCGTCAGTTTGCTAATCTGCCGGCCTGGGCTGCGTCTCCCTCTGAATTTTTTGAAAAAGCGGATTTGTATGAACGCAAAAACGGAAACGTCTATACTGAATTTGAAATTGCCTTGCCAAACGAGCTGTCTCTTGATGAAAATATAAAATTAGTCCAACATTTTGTTGAAGAAAATGTTGGTGAAAATAAAGTATATTGCTTTGCGATTCATGATAAAAAAGCAGCACTTGATGAAACGCACAGACAGCCTCATGCGCATATTATGTTTTCCGAACGCATTATCGAAAATAAACAAAAAGTAAAACCTGATTATCAGTTTTTTAAGACCTATAATGCTAAAAATCCGGGTAGGGGAGGGTATAAAAAAGATGACAGGTTTACCGCTAAACACGGAATTGGCCCTGCTAATGTTCTTAAAATGCGTCAGAGCCTGGAAAAAATTATTAACGATGCGTATGTAAAAAACGGCTTTGATATCCGTGTTTCCTGCAAATCTTTAAGAGAATTGCGCACTGAAGCAATGCTTAAAAATGATAAAGAGCAGTATGAGTATTATGACCGCCCGGCGCAAAATCATCTTGGACCGAAGCTTGCAAACCAGATGAAAAAACAAATGCGCGAGCCAGATTTTAACTTTAAACATTTATCGGACAGGGCGCGTCTTTACGTATTGTCAAAAGAAATAAAAAGTACCTGCAACGAAATACAGAAATACAAAAAAATCATTGCAGAACTGCGCCAGGAAGAAGCACGGGAGAAAGTAAATATTGTCAGTCTGAAAGTCAAACTTGGGGGTAAAGAACCGGAAAAAATTAGTCTTAACGGAACGCAGCTTGCGAACCGTCTATATAAATCTGCCTTCGCAATTGGCAGTAAAGTTAAAGAGAATAATCGGCGCATCGACGCAGTACAGAAATTTATTTTAAGTGACGAGCGCATCCGAAAAATTGCCTTATCCGTTTATACCAAAGGGCAAAGTAAAGAGCTTGACAAAGAAAAAAGAAAAGTAGCAAAGCTGCGCAAGGATTTTGATGCGGCCTTTGATAAATTCGCCCCAAAACCGATGCCGAAATGGCATGAATTAAATTATAAACGAGAGTATAACGATGAAAAAAATAAATTATTAAATTGGCAAAATGACGTGTTGGAACGTGAAAAAAATTTTGCAGTAAAGCTTGAGATGTACGAGGCGAAACTACGAAAACCGGAATACATTGCCGGCATAAAAGAGATAGAAGCGGCACTGCATAAGAAGAATGAAGTACGCAAAGAATACATTAGTAATCTCAAGCAAAGCAATAAAAATCTGAAGGCAATGGGCAGGCAACTGCTTGCCTTAAATAATAAACTGTTATCCGGATATAACTATAAACTGGATAAAAACGCAGCTGATTTTATTAAGAAATCCAACCTTGAAAAGCAACATGGGCATGACCCGTCACTGCAAAGTAAGCTGGAAAGCAGCATTAATAAACTGAAGGCAGCTGTCAATAAAGCACGCGATGAGCAGGTAAAAGGCGGCATGAAAGCTGATTTATCAGTTGATATTAAAAATAACGGCATGGAAATATAAGCACAGCCACACCAGCCTGAAGTTTTTATGCTTTTGCTGGCGTGGCTGTATTTTTAATGTTTGACCGGCCGCCTAATTAAAGCAAAGTAAAAATATATCAATCTGTGCAATCGTTCTCATTAGTTTAATGTGTTATAATTATAGTAATTGAAAGTTTTTACTATTGATTGTAATAATAAGCAAAAATTTAATCGCCATATACGAAAGGAAATAACTATGGATAACCAGGTGCATAATCAAATTGTTAGTTTTATTTGGGGTATTGCCGATGACTGCTTGCGTGATGTTTATGTGCGCGGCAAATATCGCGATGTTATTTTGCCGATGACGGTAATACGCCGTTTGGATGCTCTTTTGGAAAGCAGCAAAGAAACTGTACTGGATATGAAACAAAAACTCGATGATGCTAAAATAGATAACCAATGGCCTGCGCTTTGTAATGCTGCCGGGCAGGCTTTTTGCAATGCATCTCCGTTTTTACTGCGCGATTTGACAAGCCGTGCTAAAAAGCAAACCTTAAAGGCAGATTTTATTGCTTATTTGGATGGCTTTTCTCCAAATGTTCAGGAGATATTAGAGAAATTTAAGTTCCGTAATCAAATTGACACAATGATTGATGCTGATATTTTAGGCGCAGTAATAGAAAAATTTGTTTCACCTGATATTAACCTTAGCCCTAATCCGGTTTACAAGGACGAAGAAAAAACTATACTTAAACACCCTGGCCTTGATAACCATGGTATGGGTACGATTTTTGAAGAACTAATCCGTAAATTTAACGAAGAAAACAACGAGGAAGCGGGTGAACACTGGACGCCGCGTGATGTTGTGGAATTGATGGCGGATTTAGTGTTTATGCCTGTTGCCGGGCAGATTAAGGACGCAACTTATTCCTGCTATGACGGCGCCTGCGGCACGGGCGGCATGCTGACCGTTGCACAGGAGCGTTTACAGGCTTTAGCTGCGCAGCATGGCAAAAAAGTATCTATCCATCTTTTTGGGCAGGAAAGCAGCCATGAAACATATGCTATTTGTAAAGCAGATATGTTACTAAAAGGTGATGGTGAGCAGGCGGAGCATATTTCTTTCGGTTCCACGCTTTCGTTGGATGGTAATGCTACGCGCCAATTTGATTTTATGCTTTCCAATCCGCCTTATGGCAAAAGTTGGAAGGGCGACGCAGAAAAAATGGGCGGCAAAAAAGAAATACTTGATACCCGTTTTAATACTTACCTTAAAAATGGAGACCAGCTTGCAATGATACCGCGCACGAGCGATGGCCAGCTTTTGTTTTTGCTTAATAATGTGGCAAAAATGAAAAAGGAAACAACGCTCGGCAGCCGCATTGCAGAAGTACATAATGGCTCATCCATTTTTACGGGTGATGCTGGCAGCGGCGAAAGCAACGCACGCCGTTATTTAATTGAAAATGACCTGGTAGAAGCAATTATAGCCGTACCGGAAAATATGTTTTATAATACCGGCATTGGCACGTTTATTTGGATTTTAAGCAACAAAAAAGAAGAACGCCGCAAAGGTAAAATAATAAAATCCGGAAACACGTATAAAATAAACGATTCGAATAACCCTGCTGATGAATATTTGGCGATAGCAGCGCAGATAAGTGATAAAGCGGGCAGCGATGTTCTTATCGCCGGTAGTTCTGCTGTTCAGTTTTATAGTGCAAACAGCTTTTTAAATACAAAGCTTGAACTTATTACAAAAGATGCTGACAAAATAAAGGCTACTTTGCAGGATTTAAGTTTTAAAACTGATACTGACGATAATTGGTATATCGAAAATTCAGCAATTCAAATTAAATTATCAGCATCGGAAGAAACACAACTATATCAAGATGTTAATAAAATAATTACACCATACGGCTTGGTTCTGATGGTCAAAATTGAGGATATATTACTTCAGCGTATCAGCGAAAGTAAAGATTTTTTAAGCACTTCGGAATGGGCAGAATATTTGCTTTATACTCATTATGAAACTGTGAATACGAATTATCTTCGAGAACAGGCAGCATTATTGGGATGTTTGTATAATTTTACACAATTATACAAAGAAGTAAATTTTGTACGAAATAATAGTACGCGCGAATTATTCTTGTAATTTTATAATTAAAGAGGTGATATGATGTTAGAAAAATTATACGAAGCTATTGAAAAAGCTGTAATTAATAATAAACCAGTAAAATTTCCTGAAGAAGATATTGAAAAGCTGGAACTTAAAATGTTACCGGGAGAAAGAATATTAATTACAAATCTCGGATGGGTAGATAACGGCAAAGTATATAATCCTATACTTGGTGCAGAATTCCGACCGGAGTACTACACAGCAAAACTTTATGTTGTGGGCAATATAAATAATAGCTGGAGCAGCGATAGAACATGGATGTTTGTAAAAGAAAACAGATATGGAGCAAAAAAAGATTTGCAGAACACATCAAATGAAAAATTAGAAGAATATAAATATAATCCAGCTGATTATCCCTATCCTCTAAATGACGATATAGAAAAAGTCTACAAAGCATACCGCGAAAAAAACATTGGCAAGTTAGAGGCAGCGATACAAAATTTATATTTTACCTTAAAGCAGGCAAAAAGGGACAATATTTTATCCGATGTAAAAGTGAATGAGATGCAGCAGTATTTCCTCGCTTTAAGAAATTTTTGATAAAGTTGATTATGCCGTATAAAGGAAAAAGCCCTGATACCTTTAAGAACAGGAAAACGGTATCAGAGCCTACCACTAATTGAATTATACATCGTTTTTATTATAACATTACGTGTTTATTGCGTCAAACAAAAAAGAATATTTAAATTTGCGATACGAGCCCATCAAAAATATGTGGGCATATAATTACACTTATTTTGAATAAAAAACGCTCAGAAGCAAAATCTGAAAGCGTGAGGGCTATGTTTTTGTAGCTGATTACACTATTTAAATATTAACTCTTTTTAAATTAAACATATAAGACACATTGAACATATAACATTAGTTGATTTTAATAAAGCTAAAATACGACAAAATAACGAATGGTTTAGAATTAACACATGATAAATAATCAAAAAAGTTTACATAATGAACGGTTTAAACAATAAAATTTTGCATAAAATGCTTGATTGTTACATATAAAATAGTAAATTCCGCTATCGTAAAAACTCCTAAGCGGTAGGTCGGCAGTTCGAATCTGCCCGGGATCACCAGTAAATATGCGCACTTGCAAGTAATTGTAAGTGCGTTTTTTAATGTTTTTAAAGCAATGCGACAAAATTTGCGACAAAATTTCAAAATAAATAAAAAATCCGTCAGAGAGTTTTTCGGACTCTGACGGATTTTTTATTAGTGAATTAATAAATCTTGGGGATATGAGGAAATGTTGAATCTCAGGATTTTTCTATTGGAAAATTCATAGCATAAATTCATAAAAAAACAAAGTTTGTGCTATTGAAAGCATAAACTTTTAAAATGCAAAATAAATATTGCTGTCTGATTTAGAAATCTTTTTTCCGTCCAATCATAAACAACACTAAGTCAGCCGCTGCAATAACAAACCCCCGCCGGAAGTTTATGCTTCAAGCGGGGGTTGTCGTTTAAGGCAAAGTATCAGTAAATTTTATTTTGCTGTTTTCAGTTCGGTCCAGTAACGGTCGTACATAGGAAGTGCATCGCCGATATCAATCAGCCATTCGCCTTTGTCGATGTTATCCATACCGATTTTCAGCATCGGGTCATTTTTAAATTCTTCGCTGTGGAATTCCTGAGCTTTTTCGTTCGGGTCATTGTAGCCGATGTATTCATAGTTTTTAGCGCTGATTTTCGGGTCATAGATAAAGTTGATGAATTTTTCGGCCAGTTCTTTATGTTTTGCGCCTTTGGGAATAGCAAAGGTGTCAGCCCAGATGGTAGCGCCTTCTTTAGGTACTACAAAGCCGATATTGGGGTTGTCTTTCAGGGTGTAGCTTGCGTCACCGGTCCACATAGTGCCAATCCATGCTTCTTCGGCAATGAATTTTTGTTTAATGGTATCGGTATCAAAAGCAAGTACGTTAGGTGCAAGCGCTTTCAAATCCTGGAAGGCTTTTTCAACCTGTGCAGGGTCAGTGCTGTTGTTGGAGAAACCGTTTTTCTTTAATGCCATGCCGATGGTTTCGCGACTGTCATTTAAAAGAATCAGGCGTCCTGCATATTCAGGGTTCCACAAATCTTCCCAGCTGTCGGGAACGTCTTTAACATAGTTTTTGTTGTAGGCAATGCCGGTAATGCCCCAGGTGTAAACGAGGGAATGGTCGCCGGTGGGGTCATAAACCGGTGCTTTTAAAGTGCTTACAATGTTTTTGGCGTTGGGGATGTTGTCCATGTTCATTTTTTCCAGCAAATCAAGTTTGAGCATGGTTGCAACCATATAGTCAGAAGGCTGGATTACATCGTACTGTGCTCCGCCGGCCTGAATTTTAGCCAGAAGTTCTTCATTGTTGGCAAATACGTCGTAATTAACCTTACAATTGTATTGCTTTTCAAATTCGGCAATTACCTCCGGGTCAAAATTGTCGGCCCAGCTAAAGAGGTTGAGAACCTGCTGTTCTCCTCCTGCCGCTGCATCTTTCTTTTCTGTGTCACCTCCACAGCCTGTCAGGAGAAGGGCCATGGTCAGTACGGAAACGAGAAAGACCAAAAGTTTTTTCATTTTGCAAATCATCCTTTCTTTATTTGGTTTTATTGAACCGTTTTACGGCGTCAATCTTTGTTTTTGCTGCTGTGCTGCGGCTGTAAAATCTGCGCAATTACAATCAGCGAAATGGTTGCGAACATTAAGAGGGTGGAAAGGGCATTAATTTCCGGGGAAATGCCGCGTTTTACCATTGCGTAAATATATAGCGGCAGCGTGGTGGAGTTAGGCCCGGCCACGAAGAAGCTGATGATAAAATCGTCAATGGAAAGGGTAAAGGCAATCAGCGCGCCGGCGATAATGCCGGGCATGGCAAGCGGCAGGGTAACGTAACGGAAGGTTTGAAACGGCGTTGCGTACAAATCCATGGCTGCCTGCTCAAGTTCATGGCGCATGCCTTCAAGCCTTGCGTTAACGGTAATTACCACAAAGGAAAGGCAGAAGGTGATGTGCGCTAAAATAAGCGTAACTTTACCGAGCGGAACCTGCGTCTGTGCAAACAGCACCAGAAGGCTCAGGCCCATAACAATTTCCGGAATCAGTATCGGCAGATACAAAAGCCCGTTAATAACCGGTTTGCATTTATACTGATAGCGGTTGAGGGCGATGGCGGCAATTGTGCCGAGCACGGTGGAAACAACGGTGCTGATAACTGCGATAAACAGGCTGTTCATAAGGGCTTCCAGCACGCGTCGGTTTTGGAAAAGGGAAGCGTACCAGTCAAGCGTAAAGCCTGTCCATACAGCGTTAATACGCGATTCGTTAAAGGAATACAGCGCAAGAATTAAAAGAGGCAGGTATAAAAAGGCCAGTATTACAAGCGAATAGGCCAGAAGAAGATGGCTACGCCACGTCTTTTGCATCTTTAGCCCCTCCTTCCTGCGATTGCAAAGCCTTGTAGTAAAGTATAATCAGCACAAGGCTCATTACTGCCAGCACAATGGAGAGCGCGGAGCCAAAAGGCCAGTCGCGCGCTGCGAGAAACTGGTTCTGGATGAGGTTGCCGATAAGGGCGGATTTGGCGCCGCCCATAACGTCCGGCACAACGAACATGCCGAGCGAGGAAATAAACACTAAAATTGTGCCTGCGGCAATGCCGGGCATTGTCAGCGGCAGGGTAACCTTGCGGAAAGCCGTCATCGGCGATGCGCCAAGGTCGGAGGCTGCTTCAAGCAGGCGCAGGTCAAGCTGTTCTATGGAAACGTAAATCGGCAGTACCATAAAAGGCAGCAGGGCGTAAATCATGCCCAGCATTACGGCCGCGTCGTTGTACAGCATCTGAAGTGGCTGCTCAATAAGCCCCAGTTTCATTAAAAAGGTGTTTACAACACCCTGCGTGCGCAGAATGATAACCCACGCATAAGAGCGGATTAAAAAGTTAATCCAGAAAGGTATCATCACGAGAATAAGCCCCGGCTGCTGCCATTTTTTAGGCAGGCGAGCAATAAAATATGCCAGCGGGTAGCCCATGATGATGGTAGCAACGGTAGTAATAACCGCTACTATCAGAGTGTCGGCAAAAATCTGCAAATATAAAGGTTCTAAAAAGCGCAGATAATTTTTTAGGGTGAATTCAAAAATTATTTGTCCGTAAGGCGTGCGCCCGGCAAAGGAAACGGCAACTACGATGAGAAGCGGGATAACGAAAAAGATGCTTAACCAGAGCATTGCCGGGGCAACCATCAGTTTTCCGTTTTTCATCGCGATACTTTCACCTCGTCTTTTTTATACCACCAAATGCCTACGCGCTCGTCGGGCGACCAGCGTTTAACGTCGTCAAAATACTGGTAGGCCACAACGGTTTGGTTGGAGTTATCCAGACGGATAAATACTTTATCAATGGTACCGTAAAACACAACGTCTACAACGGTTCCGTAATAACCGGGTTCCGGGTGCTGCTTTTCTGCCTGTTCGTCTTCGTATTCCGGGCAGAGGTTGAGTTTTTCCGGGCGGATAACAAGCGTTTCGCTTTCCGTTTCAAAAAAGTTGCTTTCGCCGATAAATTTGGCTACAAAGCGGGTGTTGGGGTAATGGTAAATCGTGTCCGGGTTGTCGTCCTGTTCGATAACGCCCTTATTCATAACCACAATGCGGTCGCTCATGGTAAGCGCTTCTTCCTGGTCGTGCGTTACATAAATGAAGGTAAGGCCAAGGCCGCGCTGCAAATTCTTAAGTTCCAGCTGCAAATTTTTGCGCAGCTGGTAGTCGAGTGCGCCAAGCGGCTCGTCCAGTAAAAGCACTTTGGGGTTATTTACAAGGGCACGGGCGATGGCTACGCGCTGCTGCTGGCCGCCGCTCATCTGCTGCGGACGGCGGTTGCGGAATTCTTCAAGCTGCGTAAGGTACAGTACCTGCGCTACACGTTCCTTTTGTTCTTCGGCGGGTACTTTTTTCATCATCAGCCCAAACTTTATGTTTTCCTCAACAGTCATGTGAGGGAATAATGCGTAGTGCTGAAAAACCATATTGACATCACGTTTATAGGGCGGTTTATTGGTAACGTCTTCGTCATCAAGGAAAACCTTGCCGGTAGTAGGCGTATCAAGCCCCGCAATCATACGCAGCAAAGTGGTTTTGCCGCAGCCGGAAGGCCCTAAAAGCGTTAAAAACTCACCGTCATAAATGGTAAGGTCCAGCTTGGGGATGATGAGGTTATTGCCGTACTTTTTGGTAATTCCCTGCAAACGGATCATTTCTTCCATTTTTTAGTTGTCACAACCTTTCATAAAAAATTTTGTTTGCATGATACTAATATAATAATATCATATTATAAACAAATTTGTGTAAAAAAATCAATGCTTTTTTGAAAAAAATGCAGGAGAGGCAAAAAAAACAGAGAATATTAAACTTCATAAAGAATAATTTGGGAATTTTGCTGATTTTCATGGAAAATGCGTATTTTTTGCGGGGTGAAAAAATGCTGAGTAAGAAATTTATTGAATTTTTGTTTGAAGGTGCACATATACAGCGCTGGAATGACCATATCCGCCCTAACGGCTTTACGGAACTGGACAAACAGGCGCATAAAATGATGATTTTGTATATTCTTGCCAAATATGAGGAGCAGGACCACGGTGCAAAATTAAACTGGCGCGTGCTTATAGAAGGCGGTATTTTTGAGTTTATGCACCGCATAATTTTAACCGATATTAAACCGCCGATTTACCATGAGCTTATGCGCGTGCACGGACGCAAGCTGAACGCCTGGATTTACAGCCAGCTTGAACGCCGTGTGCCGGAACTGGATGAAGTGTTTTTCGATAAACTAAAACGCTGGTTTGATTATCCGGAAGAAAACCGTCTGGAGAAAAAACTTTTGCGGGCGGCACACTACCTTGCCACGCAGTGGGAATTTGGCATTATCTACCATTTTAACCAGGCAATTTACGGCATTGATGCCACTAAAGCTGCCATTGAAAGCAACATCGAGGACCATTACGATTTGGCCGGCGTTCAGAAAATATCGCTGAAAGGCAAAACCAGCAAATTTATTGACCTTGTAGGGCAGCTGCGCTTTCAAAAACGCTGGGCGCAGTCGCCGCGCGTGCCGGAAACTTCCGTTATGGGGCATGTGCTGATAGTTGCCATTTTGGGATATTTTTGTGCGGCAGAGCTTGGCGCCTGCGATGAACGCATTGTAAATGATTTTTTGTGCGGCCTGTTCCATGATTTGCCGGAGGTGCTGACGCGCGATATTATTTCGCCGGTTAAAACTTCCGTTGAAGGGCTGGATGATTTAATTAAGGATATTGAAAAACGCCAGGTTGCAGAAAAACTGCTGCCGCTGCTGCCTTGGGGCTGGCACGAGGAAATTATTTACTTTACGCAGAACGAATTTACCAACCGCGTGATGCTTGACGGTGTTCCCACCGAGGCGAGCGAAGAAGAATTGAACGGCAAATATAATGTTGACGGGCATGGCTACAAAGCGGTGGACGGCAGAATGTTAAAAGGCTGCGACCATCTGGCCGCTTTTGTTGAAGCTTATCTTTCAACAGAGTACGGCATAACAAGCAAGCATCTGCTTAACGGCATGGCCGATTTGCGTGAAAAGTACAAAAACAAAACCATTGCCGGCATTAATTTTGGCGCAGTTTATGATGAATTTCCGGAGCTTAAAACCAATTTATAAATTGAATGCAAGTTTATGAAAATTCAGTTTATAACCAAAAATAAGTGGACACTTGTATTTGCAAGAGTTATAATGAAGCTGAAAGCAGCTCTTTAGATATGAAATTATCTTAGCTGTACAATATATTATATTTAAGTTTTTCAAAGGAGGCATGGATTATGAATTTATTTGAAATGGCGCAGATTCCGCTGAACAAAGCTATTGAGGTTATGAAGCTTGACCCGAATGCGGCGGCAATTATTGCCTGCCCGGAAAGAACTCTGGAAGTTTCCATTCCCGTAAAAATGGATGACGGCACTACCAAAGTATTTACCGGTTACCGCAGCCAGCACAGCACAATTATGGGCCCGGCCAAAGGCGGCATCCGTTATCATCAGAGCGTTAACATGGACGAAGTAAAAACTCTGGCTTTCTGGATGACCTGCAAATGCGCAGTTGCCAATCTGCCTTACGGCGGCGGCAAAGGCGGCATTATTGTTGACCCGTCCAAACTTTCGCAGGCAGAACTTGAACGTTTAACCCGCGGCTATATTGACAGAATCGCTCCCATTATCGGCGAAAAAATGGATATTCCTGCCCCTGATATGAATACCAACGCTCAGATTATGGGCTGGATGATGGACGAATACAGCAAGCTGAAAGGCCAGTATGAACCTGGCTTCATTACCGGCAAACCGATCTGCATCGGCGGCTCTTTGGGCCGTACCGCAGCTACCGGCCGCGGCGTAATGGTTGCAGCAGGCGAAGCAATTAAAGCTATGGGCATTAAACCCGAAGAAGCAACCTGCGCAGTACAGGGCTTCGGCAATGTAGGCAGCTGGACTGCTAAACTCATTCACGACCTTGGCGTTAAAATTGTGGCTTTAAGCGATGTTTACGGCGCTATTATGAATGAAGACGGACTTGACCCGTACGAAGTTGAAAAACACGTACAGGCAACCGGCAGCGTAGTAAACTTCCCGGGCAGCAAAGCAATCAGCAACGCCGACCTTCTGGCAATGGAAGTTACCGTGCTTGCTCCGTGCGCAATGGAACTTCAGATTACCAAAGACAATGCGGCTGACGTTAAGGCAAAAATTATCGTTGAAGGCGCTAACGGCCCGACAACTCCGGAAGCTGACGAAATTCTTGATAAGAAAGGCATTCTGGTTGTGCCGGATATTCTCGCCAACGGCGGCGGCGTAACCGTAAGCTACTTTGAATGGGTTCAGTGCCTGTACCGTTATTTCTGGACTGAAGAAGAAGTTATTGATAAACAGACCCAGTTGATGATTGGCGCGTTTAAACAGGTATATGACACCGCTAAAAAATACGAAGTTAACATGCGTACTGCAGCTTATATCGTAGCTCTTAACCGTCTGGATGAAGCTATGAAATTCCGCGGAGCATATTAATAAGCGTTTTAAACTTCATTAAAATTTAATTGATTAATGGCAGTATTAAACCCCGGCAGCCGTTACTGCCGGGGTTTTGTGTGAATGCAGAGGGAGGATTTATGAAAGATTTGCAAAAGAGCTGCAAGATTGCTGTGGTACAGGCTGCTCCTGTATTGTTTGATAAAAAAGCCTGTGTGGAAAAGGCAGTGGCACTCATTAAAGAATGTGCTGAAAACAAGGCTGAATTAATTGTATTTCCGGAATTGTTTATACCGGGATATCCTTACGGAATGACTTTTGGTTTTACTGTTGGCAGCAGAAATGAAGCCGGGCGTAAAGACTGGCTGCGGTATTATGAAAACAGCATTGTTGTGCCTGGCCCTGAAACGGAGCTTTTGGCAAAAGCGGCAAAAGACGCAGGTGCCTGGCTCAGTATTGGCGTATCGGAACGTGATGCCGTAACGGCAACGCTGTATAATACTAATTTATTCTTTTCGCCGGAAGGTGAAATTATTGTGCACCGCAAATTAAAACCTACCGGTTCGGAACGCGTGGTATGGGGTGATGCCGACAAAAACTATTTCCCGGTTGCCGAAACGCCGTGGGGGCCAATGGGCAGTATGATTTGCTGGGAAAGCTATATGCCGCTGGCAAGGGCTGCGCTTTATCAAAAAGGAATTACTCTGTATATTTCGCCAAATACCAATGATAATGATGAATGGCAAAGCACAATTAAGCATATTGCTATTGAAGGGCATTGCTATTTTATAAACTGCGATATGTATTTTACACGTGATACTTACCCGGCAGATTTGCAGGCACAGGACGAAATTGCCAAACTGCCTGAAAAGGTGTGCCGCGGCGGCAGCTGTATTGTTGACCCTTACGGGCATTACCTTACAGAACCTGTATGGGACAAAGAAGCTGTTATTTATGCCGAGCTTGATATGAGTAAAGTGGCTGCCAGCCGTATGGAATTTGATGTATGCGGCCATTATGCAAGGCCTGATGTTTTAAAACTGGTTGTTGAAGATAAATAAAACCAAAATACCTTCCGCCTTGAATATGGCAGAAGGTATTTTTGCTTTATACCGTATTATTAAATTATCAAGCAAAGAATAAATTCATGATAATCATAGCGCAGAGTGCGTTGAGAAGGCTGGCAAGCATTAAAAGCGGCCAATATTTTTTTGGTACATCGGCTACGCCTAAAAGCCTGCCCATATATTGCAGCTGTGCCCCAAGCAAAAAGAAGCAGGGCATCAAAATCGTAATGTGGCGTGCGTCAAGCATGCCGTTTGCTGCCATGTTAGCTGCAAGACCTACAGAAGCAGAACTGGAAAGCCAAGCAGTAAGCACTACCGTAACGGCTTCGCCTGGCAGTCCAAATAGTGTCATTGCCGGTCCGAAGACATTGCCTAAGAAACTCATAACACCAAGCAAATTGAGTATTTCTGCAACGGCATAAGCCATTAAGATGTTAGGTACAAGATTGTTGATTGCTATATTAAAACCTTTGCGGGCACCGATAACGAAAATATCAAACGGATTGCCGGATACGTTTTTTGCTTGAACGCCGTTACTCATTTTTAAAATCCTCCTTGTAAACAGTATTTAAAACAAAGCGCACAAACATGGCGCCGACAAATTTAAAAACAAACATCAGTAAAAAAGGTACAAGCAGCGGCACGGTTAAATAAGAAAACAGAGCAGAACCGATAGCAAAATAGTTGTTGATAAGTCCTGCACCGGAATATTGCCATGAGCCGATGATTGTAAGCTCTTTTTTTGTTATCAGGTCCTGGTCGTATAGTTCTTTGGTTAATGCCGCACCGGCATCTGTGCTTTGCAGGTCGGTAATCAGTGCCAGCCCGGTTAAACCCGGTACGCCGAGCAATGGCCGCAGCAATGGTGTTAAAAGTTTGTGGGCAGCTTTAATAGCTCCGTAGTGCGATAAAACTTCAAGACAGCCGATTGCCAGCATTACGCTTGGCACAAGTGACAGTGCAAACATAAAACCGCCGCGTGCACCCAGCCCACCGGTGCCGACAAATGTATCCTTGCCAAGCGTTTTAACGGTGCCGAATTTGCCTATCAGTGTACTGAAGTCAAATGCGCTGAGCCATTTCATACCGTCAAAGCCGGTCATTATCCCGGAAAAGAATAAAATTGCAGCGGCTAAAGAAATAAAAGCCTTTGGCCCTACACGCCATTCTTCGGAATCAAAGTTAGTGAGTTTTTTCTCATTTTTCTCCATAATGCCCTCCTATCAAACAACAAAAACAAATAATGCAACAAATTTGTCTTTATTATATTGACGAAAATGCGTAATGTCAAGACGAAGTTGAAAATTTATTTTTAGAATTTTTAAAATAAATTTTAGTGTTGCTATTTAAAAAACGATGTGTTATAATTTTTTCAAATTTTGGTAAAATAATTGTTGTTGGTTGTTGTTTTTAGAGGAGGATAATATGGCTATTTTAAATGTAAAAGATATTTTTCATGATTTACACCAAATTCCGGAAATAGGCTTTCAAGAATTTAAAACTTCTGCTTATCTTGCGGATAAATTAAGAGAACTTGGTTACAAAGTTACAACGAATGTTGGCGGAACCGGCGTTGTAGGTGTAGTAAAGGGTGCGGAACCAGGACCGGTAATGCTTTTGCGTGCAGATATGGATGCGCTGCCGTTTGTTATTAACGGCGAGCATAAGGCAATACACGCCTGTGGGCATGATGCGCACTGCTCTATGGTTTTGGCAGCGGCTTCTAACTTAAAAGATAAAATAAAAAAAGGAACTTTAAAAATTTTGTTTCAACAGGGCGAGGAAACTTTAAAAGGCGCGCTGGCTGTAATTGACGCTGGTGTGCTGGAAGACGTCGATATTGCTGTCGGTCTGCATATCCGTCCAGTGCAGGATTTGCCGTTTGGCAAATTATCGCCTGCTGTAAGGCATGCTTCAAGCACCTTTGCCAAAGTAAAAATTACAGGGCAAAGCTGTCACGGTTCGCGCCCGCATTTGGGGGTTAACGCTGTTGAAGCAGCAGCGGCAGTTATCAATGCGGCGTCTGGGGTTAGAATTAATCCGGTAATTTCCTGGTCTTGCAAAGCTACAGCCGTTAATGGTGGCGGCAGTGCGTATAATATTATTCCAGACCATGCGGAGATAACTTTTGACGTGCGTTGCCAGGAAAATGAAGGTATGACAGAATTGCTTGGCAAACTGCAGAAAGCTGCAGAAAATGTTGCCGCTGCTTACGGGGCAACGGCAGAATTTAGCTTACCGGGCGGAGTTATTCCAGCAGCAGTGCTTGATAAAGAGCTTACTGCCGAAGTTGCAGAGTGCATTAAAGAAGTTGTGGGTGAAGAAAATCTCGGCGAAGAGCTTGTAAATCCCGGTGGTGAAGATTTCCATTACTTTGCTAAAACATATCCTAAATTAAAATCGGCTTATTTTGGCGTCGGCGTTGCTGCCGAACCTGGGTTGCACGACCCTAATATGCATTTTAATATCGATGGTTTACAGGCTGGCGTGGAAGTTTTGGAAAAAATTACACTGAAAAAGCTTGGGTGATTGCAGGTTGCTAACGGTATATTTTAAATAAAATAATTGACTTAGATATAAAAAATCCACCTGTTATGGAAGGTTTAAAGATTGCTTAACCTTTGAGTCCTAACAGGTGGATTTTGTTTTTTATCTTACTCCAGCATAGAAAAATCCGAGCCGGTAAACAGGAAAACAAAGCCGCAGAATGTTACTGCACCGGCTGAAATAGCGTCCTCGCTGAAAAGCAGTTTTCCATTGTGCAGGGCAAGATGTGAATTTGGGTCTGCCATGCCAGTGCCGATACGGAAAAATGCCCCCGGTTTTTTAGCAAGATAGAAGGAAAAATCTTCCGAACCCATAGACGCGGAGGGGAGAATACTTACTTTATCGTTGCCTAAAAGTTTTGCAGCGGAAGTTTCTATCATACCTACAAGGTTATCCGCGCCTATAACAGGCCCGCAGCCGGGTATAATTTCCGTTTCGGCGTGTACGCGCAGTGCCAGCGCCGTACCATCTGCTATGCGTTTAATGCTTTCGTGTATTTGCCTGCGTGTTTCCGGCAGCAGATAGCGCATGGAACCTTCAAGCACTACTTCTGAAGGAATGATATTGGCTGCTGTGCCTGCCGTCATTTTGCCTACGGTAATAACAGCTGAATCGAGCGGATTAAGTTCGCGCGAAACTATGGTTTGAAGCTGAGTAATCATATAAGCAGCCGCAGCAATCGGGTCCGGTGTTTTGTGTGGGTGCGCTGCATGGCCGCCGGGGGCGGTAATTGTAATTTTAAAACTGTCGGAACCGGCCATCATCGGGCCGTATTTAATGCCGATTGAACCGCCGGGAACATCCGGCCAGGTATGTACGCCGAAAACAGCGTCAACATCATCTAAAAATCCGTTGTTAATAATGGTTTCAGAACCGCCTAGTTTTTCTTCCGCAGGCTGGAAAAAGAATTTTACTGTACCGTGCAGGTGCTGGCGGTATTTGCTCAAAAGCCGGGCTGCCGCAAGCAGTGAAGTCATATGCAAATCGTGTCCGCAGGCATGGCAGCAGCCTTCGTTTACGGATGCAAATTCCAACCCTGTATTTTCCTTAACCGGCAGCGCGTCGATATCGGCCCTTAAGGCGATTGTTTTGCCGGGCATTGCACCATGTAAAATGCCGACAGCACCGGTAAAACCTTTGTTATCATAAACTTCGATACCGTATTTATTTAATTCGTCTTTTATGAATTTTGTGGTATTTTCTTCCTGAAAGCTTAATTCCGGATGCTGGTGCAGGTAGCGCCTGATTTTTATATATTCAGGTTCAAGTTCCTGCATCATTTTTTGAATGGCTGACATATTATTACCTCCCAACAAAAGATTATAATATTATGATATTCAATCTCGCAAAAATACTAATTGATAAGATTTGCTTATAATTCTCCGGCGCTGTACTGCACGCGGTAATCCCAAACATCGGAATTTACATAATATTCGCCGAAAATAATCGGTTCGTAGTTTTCGTTAAGCTCTTTGCGGACGATTTTTAAAAGCGGAAAGCCGAACGGAACGGAAAAGAGGTTGCCAAGTTCTTTATCGGCAGCCACTGCTTTAACGCGTTCCTGAACATAAGCTGTTTTTAAGCCATGTTTTGATAAAAAGTTGCGTATGGATTTTATTTCACCGGCAGCAATTACTTCTTCCGGTTCCGGTTTTTCAAAATAATGGTTAAGGAAAAATAACGGTTTTCCATCGACGTAACGCACGCGGGCAACATATGTAAAAAGTTTTGCCGGGTCGGTTTTAAATACGCTGCACTGCTGTTCGTCCATGGCTTTTTTGCAGCATTTTAATGTTTGGCAGTGTACGGAATCACTATTTACTTTTTTGTCTATAAAATGTACGCCAAAACCGCTCATTAAAAGCATGTTTTCCCATGGTAAAGAGCTGGAAACAAAAGTACCTTTGCCCGGCATGCGTACGATAAGCTGCTCGCTTTCCAGTTTGCCGAGCGCCTGGCGTATGGGAGAGAGGCTGGTATTATAACGCTCTGCCAACGCGCTTTCGGTAGGCAGCTGTTCGCCCGGTTTATAAAAATGGCTGCGTATTTTGTTGTATAAATCCTGATAAATTTTAAAATTAAGTGTTTGTCTCATTATCAAGTTCCCTTTATTATTGATACTTTAATAATACCACATTGCCCGCACAGTTGCCAAAAGGTTTTCTTGCTTTTTTCAGAAAATTATAATATTATAATATTATAATAAATTGACAAAAGGGAGTGGAGAATATGGAAAAACATGCTTTGTATCATATGACCTGGAAAGAAATCGAAGAAGTATTTAAAAATGACCCGGTTGTTATTATTCCTATGGGTTCTACCGAACAGCAGGGAATACATTCTTTAACCGGCGACTATCTGGCTGCTGAAGCTATTGCCAAACGTGTTGCGGAAAAAGCCGGTGCTTATTACGTCCCTGTTATTCCGTTTGGCTGCAGTGAATATTTCCGCTGTTTCCCGGGCACAATATCGCTCCGCCCTTCCACGGTAGAAGCCGTTATTACAGATGTTGTTGAAAGCCTTACCGAGCACGGTATTACAAAAATCTTTTTCATTAACGGCCATGCCGGAAATACACCTACTATTGAAGATGTGGCAAGAAAATTACGCCGCGAAAAGGGAATTGTATGTTTTTCGATAGATTTATGGCAGGGCTTAACTCCTGAAGCAAAAAAAGAAATTTATGGTGAAGGCCCTGATTCTTCCGGCCATGGCGGAGATCCTCTGACATCGGTAATGCTTTATTTATATCCGGAAGATATGCGTATGGATTTGCTTAATCCGGTTGAAAACATTAAAGAGTATAAAGGCGTTCCTGTAAACGGCCTTAAAAAGGGTATGGTTAAAGGTGTTCCGTTCAATCTTTATATGGATATGATTGACGTTACCAAGCAGGGTGTAATGGGTAATCCGTTTGCATCCAGCGCAGAACGCGGAGAAAAAATAGTTAACCATTTGGTTGATGCGTGCTGTGAGATGGTAAAAATTATAAAAGAAAACGATACCCATATTTAATTGTTGATTTATTTGGTTTTATAACGGGGAGGTAGAATTATGATAGCTGTTTTAGGCTTTGCTACCATTATCATATTTTTGTATGTTACAATGACCAAAAAATTGTCAATTCAGTCGGCGCTGATTGGCATACCTGTTATTGCAGCAATAATTGGCGGTTTTGGTTTTGATATAGGCAAAATGATGATTGCCGGTGTAATTAAGGTTACTCCTTCGGCAATGATACCTATTTTTGCTGTAATTTATTTCGGTATTATGATTGATGCAGGGTTATTTGACCCCATGGTTAACAGAATTTTAAAACTTGTAAAGGGCGACCCTGTAAAGATTACAATTGGTGCGGCGGTTCTGGCAATGCTTGTTTCGCTGGACGGCGACGGTACGACTACTTTTATTATTTCCGTTTCTGCCATGCTGCCGATTACTACTAAATTAAAAATGAATCCTCTTATTTTGCCGTTTGCAGTAGGTATGGCGGCAGGCGTTATGAATCCGCTTCCATGGAGCGGGCCGACAACGCGTGTTATGGCGGTTTTGCATGCTGATTCTTCTGCAATTTTTACTCCGATTGTACCTGCCATGGCTGTTGGCATTGCCTGGGTATTGTTTGCCTGCTACTATGTTGGCAAAAAGGAACGCAAAAGACTCGGAGTTATGCATATTGACGAGCATACTTTTGATGGCCTCGGCGAAGACCAGAGTGCCAAAAGGCCGCAGCTTTTCTGGTTTAACTGCATTTTGACTGTTTTGATGATTGTGGTGCTGCTGATGGATATTATGCCTATGGCAACTATTTTTATGATAGGTTTTGCATTGGCAATTACGGTAAATTATCCTAATCTTGAAGAACAGACAAAACGTTTGAAAGCATATGCCGCTGAAGTTTTGATGATAGTAACTTTAATTTTCTCGGCAGGATGTTTTACCGGTATTCTTTCCGAAACAAAAATGATTACGGAAATGGCAAAGACTCTTGTTTCGTTAATTCCTGAACATATGGGCAGCCTGCTGCCGCTTTCCGTAGCAGTAACGAGTATGCCTTTAAGCCTTGTATTTCCTACGGATGCTTATTACTTCGGCGTGCTGCCGGTTATTTATGAAATGGCAGCTTCTCTTGGCATCGATCCGGTGCAAATCGGCCGTGCAGCTGTGCTTGGGCAGATGACGGTAGGTTTCCCGGTAAGCCCGCTGGCAGCGGCAACGTTGGTTTTAATCAGCGTATCGCGTGTTAATTTAATTGACCACCAGAAATTTATGTTCTTCTGGGCTTTTGGCACTACGCTGATTATGACAGTTGTGTGCTACCTTACCGGTGCGCTGACGTTTTGAATTTATAACTGAAAACTTTATGGAGAAATAAAAAAGCTGGCGTTAACTTAACGTCAGCTTTTGTGCGTTTATGGTATTTTTGTTATTTTCTTTCGGGCATCTGCGCGAGCAGGATTGCGGCAAAAACAAGCACGCAGCCACCGATTTCGCGCATGGAAAGCGTTTCGCCGAGGAACATCCACCCGGCGAGTACGGAAAAGACGGATTCCAGGCTCAGCAGGATGGAGGCAAGGATTACGTTAACATATTTCTGTCCGGCGATTTGCAGTGTATAGGCAATGCCGCAGCTCATAATTCCGGCGTGTGCCAGCGGCAGCCAGGCCGCGGTGATGGCGGAAAGCTCCGGCTGTTCGGCCCAGATTATAACCGGCAGGCTTAACATGCCGCAGACAAAAAACTGAATGGCGGACATGCGCACCGGGTCAACAAGCTGGGTAAAACGCTCAATGGCCATGATGTGCACGGCAAAAACTACGGCACAGGCAAGTACGATTAAATCCCCCTTGTTGATGGAAAAGCCTTCGTTAATGCAGATGAAGTACATACCGGCAGCGGCAACGGCAACGGCCGCCCACTGCATAAAAGTTACATGTTTTTTTACAAGCAGCCCTAAAATGGGGATTATAACAATGTAAAGCGCCGTTATAAACCCGGCTTTGCCGGCGGATGTGTAAGCGATGCCGGTTTGCTGCAAAGTGCTGGCAATGGTTAAAAGCACGCCGCAGCAGAGGCCGCCGGTAATAAGGTCGCCGCGCTTGTGGTTGTCATCAGTTCCCCAAAAGGAAAGCGGTTTGCCGGAAATCCTGTCGATTACGGCAATGCAGGGAACAAGAAAAAATGCGCCTAAAAAAGAACGTATGCCGTTAAAACTGAACGGGCCGAGCAAATCGGCACCGACGCTTTGGGCAACAAAAGCCGTGCCCCAGATAAACGAACATAATAACAGCATAACAATGCCTTTAAAACTATTGGTTTGCTGCATGTTAAAACCCCTCGCTGCATAAAATTTTAAACAGATAATATAATTATAGCATTTCTGTGCCATAATGTTTTCTGAAAATAATATAAAAACTGCACCTGCAAAGGCCCGGTATAGCTTTTGAGGCGCAGTTAATAATGCTGTAGGGTTAAATATTTAGTTATTGTTTGTCGGCAGGTTTTGCTTCTTCTGCAGCTTCGGTTTCCGGTTTAGCTTCTTCCGGCTTTGTTTCTTCGGTAATAACTTCAACTTCTGCTTCTGCTTCGGTTTTATGTTCGGCACTTTCGGAAACTACTTCAGCTTCCACGGTTTTTGCAGTTTCAACTGGTTCCATTTTGCTGCCGCATTCGCTGCAGAATTTGGCGCTGATGCCTACGGCTGCACCACAGTTGGGGCAGGTGGTTTTGGGTTCATCGCCGTTAAAGGCAGTTGCCTTAATGTTGGCAATTTTGAATTTCAAATCATCTATTGCGGCAAGGCTTGCTTTAATTGCTTCACATTCTTCTTTAAATTCATCGGGCAGGCAATCGCAGGTTTGTGATTTTTCCCAAACCATTTTGCCCATTTTTTTGTAGGTGCTTTCAATTTTGCTTTCTTCTTTCCCAACGAGGGATGTTAATTTTTGGATCTCCAGAGCGGCTTCTGCTTTTTCGCCGATGGTTTTGGTAATTTCTTCGGTTTTATTAGCCGCAATTTTAGCGAATTCGCCAATTTTATCAAGTAATGCCATAGTAAGATCCTCCTTTATGCTTTGTTAAGTTTATTATAACACAGAATTGTGAAATCGCCATTAATTTAAGGCGATTACGGTTACTTCGGTTCCTTCTTTTAAATCGAGCGAAGTGTTGTCGATATTTATTTCTGCAAGGCCGTTTTCTATTTTGGCAATGCTGCCGTTAAAGGTTTTGTTTATGCCTTGGGCATGGGCGGTTATTTTCTGCCCCGGTGTAAGGCTTTGCGCCGCCTGTGCGGATATTTTGATGTTTACGCTGCAATTTTCCAAATCGCGGATGCTGAGGATTTTTTCTCCGGCAGCGGCGGTTTCGCCCGCATTATGGTATTTTTCCTCAACAATGCCGGTACAGGGGCTTTCGGTTTCCAGTGCCAGCTGTTTTTGCATAAGGGCGTTATATTTTTTCTTTAAAGTTTTAAGTTCTTCCTGTTTTTGGGCAATGGCTTCCGGTGATGCCTTAACAAGGCTGCCGGCATTTTGTGCGGCGTTTAAAGCTGCCAGTGCCGCTGATTTTTCGGCGGAAGCCGCTTCGTACTGTCTGCGGGCAATGGCGCCTATTTTATAAAGCGATGCCATTTTTGCTTCTTTGGCGCTGGCCTGTTCGTATTGCTGCTGCGCTTCGGCGCGTGCTGCGCCGTTATTGGGGCTGCTTTGCCCGTTCTGCATTATTTTCAGTTCTGCTTCGGCGCGGGCTGCGTTGGCATCTGCCTGTTTTATTTCTTCCGCAAGCTGCTTGTCGTCTATGGCAAATAGGGGCTGCTCTTTGCCGATACGGTCGCCTTTTTCAAGAATAAGCCCTAAAATCTGCCCTTCGGCAGGAGCCGTAATATCGTACACGGTAAAATAAACCGAGCCGCTGCCCAGTGCAGGGGCTTTGGTTTCGTTTTTGCAGGCGGCAGAAAACAGCATTATTAAAATTGTAAAAATAATAAATGTAAACCTTTTCATTTTAAACAAACCTCGTTTTTAGTGTAGCACAAACATAGTGGCGGTGCAATTTGCCAGAATGTAAATTTTTAAAGACGCGGCTGTTTTACGGCTGTAAATTTTACAGATTATTATACGTATGCTGCTAAAAATATCAATTATTTTTAAAACAGCGGATAATTAATGAGCTGCGGATTATTTTTTACACTGAGAAAGCACAAAGTTGCTAAAAAAGATTTTTCAAAAACTGTTAAATGCGTTATAATATACTCGAAAAGTGTATTATAAGTTGCTTATTTGCAAAGCGTTTTTGCCGTTGTGTAATATTTTGAAAAATTTATTTTATTAAAAAGCCGTTTTAGGAATGAAGGGAGGACTGTTATGCGCAAAAAAAGCTGGCTGACAGTTATTTGCTGCCTTTTATTGGTGTGCCTGCTGCCGTCTCTGGCAATGGCCAAAAATAAAACCAAGGCGCCTGCCCGTGACTGGAAGCTGACGGTGGCGCAGCAAAAGCTGGAGCTTTTAGGGTATGATGTTGACCGCAAGGACGGGCGTATCAGCAAAGATACAACCGAAGCCATTAAAAAATTCCAGAAGGAACATGGGCTGAAAAAAAGCTGCAAGCTTGATACCAAAACTTATAATAAAATTTCGTGGGAAGCCTTTAAAATGGAAGGCATACCCGATGTGCGCGGCAAAGACATTGTAAAAACTGCCGCCAAATACAAGGGCGTGCCTTATAAATTCGGCGGCACAACGCCGAAGGGGTTTGACTGCAGCGCTTATGTGCAGTATGTTTTCGGCAAGCATGATGCCAAGCTGCCGCGCACGGCCGACGCGCAGGTGCTGGACGGTATTTTTGTGCTGAAAAGCAAACTTAAACCGGGAGATTTGGTGTTCTTTTCCACATATGCCAGCGGCGCTTCGCATGTGGGGATTTACGCCGGCAGCGGCAAGTTCTGGAGCGCGTCCACTTCACGCGGGGTGGGGCTTGATTCGCTTGACACCGGTTACTGGAAAGAACATTATTATGGGGCCCGCCGTGTTTTGATTGAAAACGGCGAAACAGCTTAAATATATTTAAGGGGGAGCTTTAATGATTCGCGAAAGGCGCAATAAGGAAAAACTGGCGTTATATTATAAAAAATTTATGGAAGAAGGCATTGTCGACCCCAACGTACATCCGTGGGTGGCAGAATCGTGGCAGCGCTGCCGCAAAATGAAACTGCCTCATGAAACAATGCCGAAAATCAACAAGCTGAGCCGCGAGGAAATCGTCGAGCATCAGCGCACGCATGAATTTATTGTAAAATATGTTGACGGGCTTTATGAGCAGAGCAAGCAGCATTTTAACATTCATAATTTAAGCATGCTGCTGATAGACGAGGATGGTTATGTTATTAAAAACTATGCCCTGCCGTTCTTTCAGCGCGTAATTGAAGATATTCAGGGCATGCGCGTGCTTGAAGAAGATGTTGGTACTTCCAGCATCAGCATTGCGCGCGAGCATAATGTGCCGTTTTTAATGTTCGGCCCGGAAATGTGGATTAAGGACAGCCATTCCGGCGATGCCTGCAGCGCACCGATTTGTGTGGACGGCAAAATCCGCTATATCATTTCGTTCTTCTCGCTGGACCAGAACGACTTGCCGTACGACCTTCTGCTTTCGTTGCTTTTAACGATGAAATATGCCATTGAGCAGCATTTGAAGATGCTTGAATACTGGAGCATCCAGAAAATGATGATGGAAGAACTGCCGGTTGCCGTTTACTGGATTGGGCAGGACGAGAAGCTGAAATACTGCAACAGCAATGCTAAAAAACGCCTTGAAGGCAGGGAAAACCTTGAGGATATTTTCCTTAATTATGAGCATATTCCCATTAAAAAGGCTTTGCAGGGCACGCCTACACATCGCCGCGAAATTACCTGGATTACGCAGGACCGCACTTATGAAGACATTACCACCGTTATGCCTGTAAAAGTTGGCAGCGAGGTTGAAAGCGCGCTGGTTATGAGTATGTCGATTGAAGACTTGAAGACGACCATTGCCCATGCAACGGGTTACAGCTCGCGCTACAGTCTGTACAGCATGGTTGGTGAAACGAGCGAGTTCCTTGCCCTGCAGCATAAGGCTTCGCGCATTGCCCGCAGCGACAACAACATTCTTTTGCAGGGCGAACCGGGCACCGGCAAGCAGCGCCTGGCACACGGCATTCATCAGGCCAGCCCGCGCGCAGCCGCACCGCTGATTGTTGTTAAATGCTCCAACGCGCCGCTCAGCACGCTGGAAGAAGAATTTTTCGGCAGCGAGGACGGCGACCATCAGCCGACGGCAGGCAAGCTGGAGCTTTCCATGGGCGGCACGCTGTTTTTGGACGAAGTGGAAAAACTGCCGGTTGAAATGGGCGACAAACTGGCAGACGCTTTGAAAAACGGCCTTTTAAATAAAGAAACAGGCATGCGCAAAAAACTTAATGTGCGCGTAATTGCTGCCTGCGATTCCAACCTTAAACGCCTGGCAGATAAGGGCCTGTTCAGCCGTTCTTTGTATGAGCTGGTACTTGATACTACTATCCGCGTTCCGCCTCTGCGCGAGCGCAGCAAGGATATTGAAGTTATTGCGGCGCATATTCTGGCAGAAATGTCGGCGCAGCACAACCTTTCGCCGAAACGCCTTTCTCCGGAAGCGTTGGAGCTTTTAAAGAGTTGCAGCTGGCCGGGCAACATCAAGCAGTTGCAGGGCGTTATCGAGCAGGCTTTCTTCCATACACCGGGAAGCATTATCGAAGCGGAAAATATCAAACTGCCCGGCGATAAAACGCTGGAAAAATCGTGGAAATACGACAAAGACGCCTTTATTGCAGCATGGAAATCTTCCGGCGGCAATATCAGCAAGCTGGCAGGCATGCTGGATGTCAGCCGCGTAACCTTGTACCGTTATCTTAAAAAATATGATTTGACTCCGAAAACAGGAAAAAATAATTAATACCGGCGGCAGCCTGCGTTGAATTTTTATATCGGCGCAGCCTGCCGTTTGTTTTTAGGCATATGAGGCAGTAAATATAAAAGTGCCGGCAGCAAATGTTGCAATTATTTAAAAAGTGCGGCGGCCGTGCGTCTTTAACAGCATAGCACAATGTGTTATAATTATACTATTATAGAATGTTTTAAATTAAATTTGTGAAAATATACCAGCAAGGAGCGGAGCAATGAATAAAAAACTTTTGGCAGCCGTATGCCTGGCGGCAGCAGCAACTTTAAACACTGCCTGGGCAGAAAACTATACCAGCGGCGACGGGCGTTATGCCGAGCCGGATTTTGACAGGCAGATGACGCAGGCGGAAGCCGAAAATGTAAAAGCCGACGGCAAAACAAGAAGCGGCGAAGAAATTGATGCCGCGCAGTCGGAGCCTTTGCCGATAACCATGACCGGCGATTATGCAAGTTATGATTCCGTAAGCGGCGATTTTGTTGCCGAAGGCAATGTTGTAATTACGCAGGGCAACGAAACTTTGAAAACCGTGCGTGCCGAAGGAAATATGAAAACCGGCGATGTGTGGCTGAAACAGGGCGGCACGCTGGTGGAGCCAAAAAGTACAATGAACGGCGAATGGGCTTATTATAACTTTAATACCAAAACCGGCGAAATTAAGAAAATTGAAGGGCAGGGCGGCAAAGACTTTTTCCGCGCTCCGCATGCCACAATATATCCTGATAAAATGGTAATGGACGAAGGCGGCGAAATGACACGCTGCCCGGCAGTAGAACATTCTCCGTGTCTTTTGATTACGGCTAAGACTTTTGAAATTTACCCAAAAGAAAAAATGGTAGCGCATGATGTAAAGGTTTATGTTAAAGGTACCCACGTTTATTCACGTGACACATGGGTAAATGACTTAAATGATAAAAGTGCTTCGCGTTTGATGCCTACTGTTGGTTATGATGGCGACGATGACAAAGGCATGTATATCCGACTGCGCTACGATTATAATATTGACCAGAATACAACGTTGGAAGCTGACCTGCCTTACTACAGCCAGGCTCATTTCAAACCTGTTGTCCAAGTAAAGCATGACCAGCGCAATTATTACCTTACTTACCAGAGCGGCTGGGAAGAAGAAGACGATGAATGGGTAGATAAAAAGAATGAAATAGGATTTTATTATAAACCGCATTATTTTATCGACGGTATTCCTGTAACATACAGACTGTATGCTCACAGAGGCTTGTGGAAAAATGATGAAACTGGCAGGCAAAGCTGGCATACTGAATATGGCGCATATTTAAGCCATGACCGTATTTATCTGTTTAATACTAAAAATACTTTTCTTGATTTGACAATTGGTAAAAAGTGGGTTGATGAAAGTCTTACCGATGAAACTCGTTCTACAATGATGTATTATGGTACATTAGGCCAAAAATTGGGCAGCAAATGGTATACATGGGCCGGTTACTATCGTGAAAAAGTTACCAGTGATTTATATGATTTAGGACAGCCTGATATGGAGCGCGAACTGCGCAACGGCATCAGCTACAAGCCTGATGACAAGAATACTTTTACTATTGTTAACCGTTACGATACTGGTAAGCATGAAAATTACGAAACTACTTATACGTGGACGCACCGTTTCTGCTGCTGGGCAATCAGTTTTGAATATGAACAGGAGCATTTTGACGGCGGCGACAGACAATGGAATATTAGGTATGAATTCCTAAACTGGTAAGAGGTGAGTTATGGATATCATCAAAACACGTTTTGAAGAACATATTGCTTTAGCGCAGCTTGTTGCACAAAGCGGTATTATGCAGCAGGTGGCTGATGCCGCTGCCATTATCAAAAAGGCACTGGCAGGCGGGCACAAGGTTCTGTTCTGCGGCAACGGCGGCAGCGCAGCCGACAGCCAGCACCTGGCGGCCGAATTTGTAGGACGCTTTCAAAAAGAACGCAAAGGCATTGCTGGTATTGCACTTACCGTCGATACTTCCATATTAACGGCGGTTGCCAACGACTACGGCTATGACCGCGTGTTTTCCCGTCAGGTAGAAGCACTCGGGCAGCAGGGCGACGTGCTGGTTGGCATTTCTACCAGCGGCAACAGCAAAAATGTGCTGGCGGCAATTGCCGAAGCCAAGGCTAAAGGCATGCAGTGCATTGGCATGACGGCGCAGGGCGGCGGCAAAATGAAGGACGAATGTGACATCTGCATTGCCATTCCCTGCCCGGTAACGGCGCGAGCACAGGAAATGCACATTTTAATCGGCCATATAATCTGCGAACTGGTGGATGGTGAATAAATTGTCACAACTCAGCTGCACAAAATTTTTAGCAGAAAAAATACAACAATTAAAAATTGCCGTTATCGGCGATGTAATGCTGGACCGTTATTTTTACGGCGATGTAAAACGAATTTCGCCGGAAGCGCCGGTGCCTGTAAATAAGGTAACGCGCATTACTTCCGTTTTGGGCGGTGCGGCGAATGTTGCTGCCAACCTGGCGCATCTGGAATGCAAGGTTTATGTGGGCGGCGTTACCGGCGATGACGAAAACCGACGCCTGCTTGAAGGCATGATGGCAGAAGCCGGCATTGATTACAGCGGGCTGATAAAATCGGATAAGCGCTCTACCATTACCAAAATGCGTATTTTGGGCGCCAAACAGCAAATGCTGCGCCTTGATTTTGAAGAAGTAGGCGACCTGTTTGAAGATGAAACGGAGCGCCTTTCAGAGTGGCTGTTAAACCTTATTGACAGCGGGCTGGATGGCATTGCCGTTTCGGACTATGCCAAAGGCGTATGCTCGCATAACTTTTTGCAGTGGGTAATTAAAACGGCGGCGGAGCATAAAGTACCTGTGCTGGTTGACCCCAAGGGCGCTGACTGGACGAAATACAGCGGCTGCGATTTTATTACGCCGAACTTAAAGGAAATGTGCGAAGCTGCGCATGAAACCGTCCCTAACGAGGATGAACCGGTTTTGCGTCTGGCGCGTACTGCTGCGGCGCAGTATGATATAAAAAATGTAGTTGTAACCCGCAGCGAAAAAGGCATGACGCTGGCAGGACGTGACGGGCTTATTATTAACGCTCCGGCAACGGCGCTTGATGTGTTCGATGTTTCCGGCGCAGGCGACACGGTTGCGGCAACGCTGCTGGCCGGTGCGGCAGGCGGGCTGGCACTTGAGGATGCCGTTTACATGGCAAACCGTGCGGCGGGCATTGTTGTTGGCAAAGTTGGCACTTACCCCGTACACTGCGACGAACTTTTAAAGGATTTGCTTGCCGAGCAGCGTAAAGATGGTTATGGCTACCGTACGCTCAGCTGGCAGGAAATCGAATCGCTGGCTAATACCTGGCGTGCCTGCGGCGAAAAAATTGTTTTCACCAACGGCTGCTTTGATATTCTGCATGTCGGGCATGTTTCGTATCTGGAGCAGGCGGCACGCCTTGGCAGGCATTTAATTGTCGGGCTTAACACGGATGCTTCCGTAAAACGCTTGAAAGGCGCAACGCGCCCGCTGAACCACGAGCTTGACCGTGCGCGTGTGCTGGCGGCTTTGGCCTGCGTTGATGCTGTTGTGCTGTTTGACGAAGATACGCCAACAGAACTTGTAAAAAAAATCCGCCCCGATATTTTGGTTAAGGGCGGCGATTATAAACCTGAAGAAGTAGCCGGGCGTGAATACGCCGGTGAAGTACAGATTATAAAATTTGAGGACGGTTATTCCACAACCGGGTTATTAGAAAAAGTAGCGCAGCTTGTAAAGGAGGGCAAATTATGATTATTGTAACCGGCGGTGCCGGCTTTATCGGCAGCAACATTGTTAAAGGTCTTAACGAACGCGGACGCGACGATATCCTTATCGTTGATAACCTTACCAATATGGTAAAATTCAAAAACATTCAGGGCTTAAAGGCTTTGGATTATATGGATAAAATTGATTTTGCCGAAGCATTGAAAGCAGGCAAATTCAACCATGAAAAAATTGACGTTATTTTCCACGAGGGCGCATGCAGCGACACCATGGAATACAACGGCAAATACATGATGCAGAACAACTTTGAATATACCAAAAACCTGATGCACTTTGCAGCAGACAGAAAAATCCAGATGATTTACGCTTCCTCCGCTTCTACCTACGGCAGCGGCGCGCACGGCTTTACCGAAAAACCGGAGTGCGAGGAAGCGCTGAACGTTTACGCGTTTTCCAAACTTTTCTTTGATAACTATGCCCGCCGTTATTTTGGCAAAACCGGCAGCCAGCTTGTTGGCCTGCGTTACTTTAACGTTTACGGGCCGCAGGAAAACCACAAAGGCAAAATGGCCTCCATGGTATTCCAGATGTACAACCAGTGGAAAGCCGAAGGCAAGGTTAAACTGTTTGAAGGCATCGACGGCTACGGCAACGGCGAACAAACACGTGACTTCATTTATGTAAAAGACGTTGTAAAAGTAAACTTCTTCTTCTGGGATCATCCTGAACTGAGCGGCGTTTACAACTGTGGCACAGGCCATGCGCATACTTTCAACACGCTTGCCAAAGGCGTGCTTAAACATTTCGGCAGCGGCACGCTGGAATACATTCCGTTTCCGGATGTTCTGCGCGGCAAATACCAGAGCTATACGCAGGCAGATACCACGAAACTTCTGGAAGCTGGCTACGACGGCGGCTTTACCGATATTGACGAAGCGGTAGCCGAATACTGCGCACTTTTGGACAAGACCGGCGGGTATTATAAATATGAAGCTTAAGGCTGCATTTTTTGACCGCGACGGCGTTTTAAACGTTGATAAATCTTACTTATACAAAATTGAAGACCTGGAGTGGATTGACGGCGCTAAAGAAGCGCTGGCCTATCTTACAAAAAAAGGTTACACAATTTTTGTTGTTACCAACCAGAGCGGCATAGCCCGCGGCTATTATAATATTGGCGATATGCAGAAGCTGCATAATTATATGGCGCAGCAGATTGCAGAGGCAGGCGGCAAAATAGAAAAATTTTATTACTGTCCGCATCTTCCCGGCGGTGCCGTGGCGGAGTTTGCCGTGGAGTGCGATTGCCGCAAACCGAAGCCTGGCTTGATTCTGCGAGCTTTCGAAGAATACGATATTGATAAGGATACTGCCTTTTTAATCGGCGATAAGCCGCGTGATGTGGAATCCGCGCAAGCGGCAGGCATTAAAGGATACCTGTTTGAAGGCGGCAGTTTACTTGATTTTGTTAAAGAGATAGCGTGAAATGGAATATAAAAATATTTTACTTATTAAAATGAGCTCGCTGGGCGACATACTGCACTCGCTGCCGTTTGCGGACGCGCTGCGCAGGCGTTACCCAAAAGCAAAAATAACGTGGCTGGTGCACCCGCAGTTTGCAGGATTTTTGCCTGACCCGCCAGTTATTGACGAAGTTATTTATTTTGATAAGGTAAAATTTAATAAAATGGGCCTTTGCGATAAGCTGCATTATTTCAGGGAAATGCGCGTGCTCCTGCACTCCAAGCACTTTGATTTGGTGATTGATTTGCAGGGGCTGTTTAAAAGTGCCGTGCTGGCGGCAATAAGCGGCTGCAAGAGCCGCATAGGCTACTGCGAAATGCGCGAGGGCAGTAAATTCATCAGCCGCCCCATTACCGGCGCGCACAAGAGTGGCCATGTTATCGAGCGCTATCTCGACGTTGCCCGCTATCTGGGCGCGGAAGTTGACGGAATAGAGTTCCCATTGCCGGATTTGACGAAAGAAAGCCAAGCCGTGGCGGAAAAATTACACAATAAAGGCCTTAACGGCGACTACGTTGTTATGGTGCCAGGCGCACGCTGGGAAACCAAGGTGTGGCCACCGGAAAATTACGCCAAACTTGCGGAAATGCTTATTGCCGCTGGCACAAGTGTTGTGCTGGCTGGCGGACCGGACGATGCGCCTAAGGGCGAAGCGATTGCGGAAAAATGCAAATCAGCTAAGCTTATCAATTTAATCGGGCAGACTTCGCTGCGCGAGCTGGCGGCGCTGATTAAGGGCAGCAGCTTTTACATCAGCGGCGATACCGGGCCTCTGCACTTTGCGGCGGCGCTTAAAAAGCCGCTTATCGCCATGTATGGACCGACCAAGGCCGACCGTACCGGCCCTTACGGCAGCGATAACAGCACGGTTATTATCAGCCCGGCCAAATGCGCAGGCTGCCTTAAAAAGCATTGCAGCGACTGGCATTGTATGTACGATATTACGCCCGAGATGGTGTTTGAAACTTATAGCAAAAAGCGTGGGGAGGTGAATTAAATGGTTGAACTGAACGGAAAGAAAATACTGGTTACCTTTTTAATGCATCTGGGCGACCTGACGCTGACGACGCCGTTTATCCACGCCCTGCGCAAAGCCGCGCCCGACAGCCATATCACCATGCTGGTTGATGAAAAGCTGAAGGACGTGGTGCTTTTTAATCCGTATCTGGATGAAGTTGTTACGATTGACAAAAAAGGGCGCGACAACAGCTTGTTGGCACTTATCGCCTGCGCGCGCCAGTTAAGCAAGCATAATTTTGACGTTTTGATAAACCTGCACCCCAACGAGCGCTGCTCCTTTATCGACGCATTGACCAGCGTTAAGCTGCGCACCGGCACGACGCACAGCATTTTTAAATGGCGCTGGGACGTGTTTACGCCGCTGGACCGCAGCATGCACGCGGCAGATATGTATCTGGACGTGCTGACGCAGCTGGGCGTTAAAAATTTGACGCATAACGGGCTGGAGATTTTCCCCGGCGAGCGCCATATCGAAGAAGCCAATACTTTTTGGAAGGAACACGGCGTAACGCCGGAGGACAAGCTGATTGGCTTTAACATCGGCAGCGCGGTGGTTACCAAGCGCTGGGCGCCGGAGCGTTTTGCCGAAGTAGCCGACCATTTTGCAAACAGCGGCTACAAGGTTGTGTACTTTGGCGGCGCTATGGACGAAGAAATGGTGCAGGACGCCGTCAGCCACATGAAAACAACGCCGGTTATCGCAACAGGCGCGTTCGGCATCGGTGGTCTTGCAGCAGCCATGCGCAGGTGCAGCCTGATTATCACTAACGACAGTGGACCTATGCACGTTGCAATCAGCCAGAAGGTGCCCATTGTGGCGATGTACGGGCCCAGCAACCCCAAACTGTATGGGCCTTATACCAAAGACGCCGTTATCGTAACCGCACAGCCGCCGTGCCAGGGCTGCGCAGGCGGCATGAAGCACAAATGCAGCGACATGCAGTGCATGACCCGCCTCACCGTTGCGCAGGTCATTGCCGCGGCAGAAGAAATGCTGGAGAAACATAAAAATTTTTAATAGATTATTCCGAAGGTGAAAATAAATGAAAAGATTTGGAGTGTTTTTTGAAAATTTACAAACAGATTTAAAGGCGTTTGCCTATTGGTGTTTAATATTTTCATTATTTAGAGCAATTTTTATTTTTATTTATTATTCACAAATTTCATCAATAGAATTTTCTGAAGTTCTCAGTGCAATGTGGCTTGGATTAAGAATGAGTTTAAAAACTTCAGGAATTATAGTTTTAATTGGGGCTTTGTTTGCGACTATGCCTGTAACTTGTTATTTAAAGTATCCGGCTCAAAAAGTAAGGCTTATCTGGCATAGTATGGCTTTGGTATTTTTCACTATTTTATTTTTTGCAAGAATACCTTATTATAAAATATTCAATTCAGGTTTCAACAGCATGCTTATTAACGGTATGTATGATGATAAGTATGCTATTCTTATGACGGCAATTAATGAATATCAATTGTATTATCGTTTACCGGCGGCAATTATAGCAGGCTTTTTATTAGCTTATTTTTTAAAAAAAGTTTTACAGACCCCTGTATTAAAATTTCAAGCAATAAATCATAAAAAAATAGTTGCAGTGCTCACAGTTATTTTAATTCCTGTTTTTTGGATTTTTGTAAGATTTGGCGGTGCATTTACTTATGAAGGTTCTATTAATTGGGTTAGTGCTGCGCGTTTAAAAGCAAATTTATTGAATGAAGCTATTTTAGATGATGGGCAGGCCTTATATAGGGTGTGCAAAATCCATGAATATTTGGGAAGAGTAGCTTCTGTTAATTTTAATTCGGCAGAACTGCGCAATAAAATAGAATTTTTAAAAGGTAATAAAAATGCCAATACAATTGATGATGCATTTTTACATACAGTTAGCAGTTCTAAATTGAAAGTTCAGCCTGATAATATTATCGTAATTCTTGGTGAAAGTTATGGATTATGGCCTTTTTTGCCGGAATTTAAAGATTTAGGCATAGTTGAATATGGTTCTAAATTCATGGATAGCAAGCAGAGTGCCAATATATCTACTATGCTTGCCCATGGAACAGGTACTATTTGGGGAGTAAGTGGTTTAGTTACAGGTTTACCTGCATCTGGTATTTATGAAAATTATCAGGATAATACTTTTAAAACACAATATCATACCGGTATAGGCTATATAATGAAACAGCTTGGTTACAAAACTGTATTTTGGTATGGTGGTTTTGCAGGCTGGCAAAATGTAGGTAAATTTGTTTCATCGCAAAACTTTGATGAATTTCATTGTGCAGATAATTTTAAATATTCGGCAGCAGATAATCCTTGGAGTTGTCCTGATAAAGTATTATTTAAATATGTAAGTGACTATATTGATAAAGAAATACCAGGAGAAAAAGTATTTCATATTATTTTGACCGGTACTAATCATCCTCCTTATACTTTAAATATAGATAATGAAGGTTTTGACCGTGAAGCAATGCGTAAAAAATTACCTCCTTCAATTGCTGCTACTGAAGATAATTTAACAGATATAGGGCATTTTTGGTATGCTGATCAGCAAATGGGTAAATTTGTTGAGCGTATACAGAACAAGTTGCCTGATACTTTATTTGTTATCACCGGCGACCATTCTGAACGTTTCAGCTTTGCCAAAGAAGAAGATTTAAGAACATTATCTGCCATTCCATGTATTTTTTATGGCAATGGTGTAGATAAAAACTGGTTCAATAATAAATCTGTTGGGTGCCACATGCAGATTGCCGGTACTTTGGCAGAAATTATTGCTCCACAGGGATTTACTTATTCTGCTATTTTGCCAAATATGTTTGAGAACAGGGAAGCAGTATTTAATCATCGTTTATGGGCTTATGATGGAGAAATAGGCTTGCAGGATAAAAATCAGCAGATAAAACAAGTTGCCGATACTGCCAGAGATATTTCAGCATGGAGAATTTTAAAGGGCAATGAAATAGAATAATAAGTTTCTTGCAGAGGATAATATGGATAAACTGACCATTGTTATTTTAACTAAAAATGAAGAACAGAATATAGCTGAAGTTATAAATAACGCTAAAAAATGTACGGATAAAGTTTTAGTTGTTGATTCAGGTAGCACCGATAAAACCGTAGAGCTTGCAAAAACAGTCGGTGCACAAGTTATTTATCGTGCATGGGATAATGACTTTTCAGCGCAGCGCAATTTTGCTTTAGATAAAGTTGAAACAGAATGGGTACTTTATTTGGATGCAGATGAACGGCTGAATGATGAACTTATAGATGCAATTAAAAAAGCAACAAAAAAAGACGATGATATACAGTATAAAATTAAAAGAAAATCAGTTGCTTTTGGCAGAAAATTTAATTATGGTGTATTAAAGCCGGATTTTGTGCCGCGTCTTTTTAGAACACAGCATGTAAAATGGGTCAATAAGGTGCATGAGCATCCTGTTTGTGAAGATAAAGCTGAAATATTAACGGGATATATAGAACACTATACTTATACCGGCTGGGAACAATGGCTTAAAAAGTTTGACCAATATACAACCATCTGGGCGCAAAATGCTTATGAAAATGGCAAAAAAACAACATTAACAAAAGCGTTGTTTCACGCTGCTTTTGGTTTTATACAAATGGGTATTTTAAAAAAAGGATTTTTAGATGGAATGATGGGTTTTGTAATGTCTTTAAATCATTTCTTTTACACTTTAATGAAATATTTAAAATTACTTGAATTGCAGAATAAAAGCAAAAATGTGGAGCAAGTATGATGAATAAGGAACCTCTATTATCTGTTATAGTACCAGTTTACAAAGTGGAAAAATATTTAAATAGATGTTTGGATTCTATAATTAAGCAAACTTATAAAAATTTAGAGATAATTTTAGTTGATGATGGATCTCCTGATAATTCTGGTTTAATTTGTGATGAATATGCATTAAAAGATAAACGAGTTAAAGTTATACATCAAAAAAATAAAGGTATTAGTGGAGCAAGAAACACAGGAATTAAATTTGCAACAGGAGATTATATCACGTTTGTTGATAGTGATGATTGGATTAAATTAGAGATGTATAGTTTTTTGATGGATAAACTTGTAGAATTTGATTTGGATATTATAAAAACAGCAATTTTAGAAACTGATGCCATAGCTATTAAACATAAAATAAATTTTAAAAATGTAGAAGTTAATAAAGTATTAGAAGGAGATGTTTTATTTTTACAATATTTTAAAAATTTTTGTTGCAAACCAGTTTGGAATGGTATTTATAAAAAACATATAGTTAAAGATATAAAATTTCCGGAAGGATATACATTTGAAGATAATTATGCTTCTGGAATGTATTTATATAGAAGCAAGAAAGGCATGTTTATAAACGAATATTTTTACAATTATTATATAAATTCACAGGGAATAAGCAAAAATAAAAAGGCTAAAATATTTGATGTTTGTTATTGTACAAAAAAATTAATTGAAGATTTACAAAAAAGCTGTTTCTCAAATAAAAAAATAGAAAAGCAATTAAATAAAAAGCTTGCAAGAGAATTATATAATTATATACTTTCTAAAAATTTAGATTACAGAGTTGTTAAAATAGAATCGTCAATGAAAGAATATATATATAACAATTTGAGTTTTAGAAGGAAAATGATATTTTTGTGGAAAATATATAGAGGTAATATATGAATGCATTAAAGCTATTTATAATATTTTAATAATAAAAGGTGAAAATAAATGAAAATAGCACTTTTGGAAAGCATTGTGATGCCAGCCGGGCATGAAGTTGAGTTTGATAGAATACTGGTAGAAGAAATGAAAAAACAAGGTCATAAACCGGTGTTTTTCGTTCCTCAAAATTATCCGTTTAAACTTGATTATAAAACTGATATAGAATATCTTGACGGTGGCGAAGCAGTAAGTTACGCCGGAGTAAGTAAATTAAAGAAAATATGGTTATCTGTTTTAAGAGAAAAACGCCGTGTTGCATGGTTCGATTCTGCTTATGAAAAAGCAAAAGCAGGATTATGTGATGCTGTTATAATACCAACATCAAGCTGGCGTGGAATGAGGTCGCTAAAGCAGAGTAAATTAAAAGACTCTGTTGTGCCTGTATTATTTATGATGCATGGCATTATGCCAAGTGATAGGGAAAAATTTGTAAATGGAGTACTGTCTTTAAAAAATTATAAAAATGTACATATAGCTGCATTAGGAATGCAGACAGAATTTCCTGAACTTGCTGATTGCCCGAATTTCCACACAATATTGCCGCCGGTATACATACCCTTTGATTTGCAGGTTAAACCGGAATTTACAGTACACACGCCTTTGAGGTTAGGATTTTTTGGACAATACCGCAAAGAAAAAAATCTGGAATTCTTTTTAGAGGCTTTTAGCAAAGCAGCGTTTAAAACTCCGGTGGAATTATTAGTGCAGGGAGCTACGGCAACTAAAGAAGATTCTGACGATTTTGAAAGACTTGCAAAATTATATGAAAGCAACAAGAATATAAAATTTTTACATAAAAACTTGCTTGGAATAGAATGGCAGCAGGCGTTGATGAAATGTGATACAATTTTAATGCCATATGGAGCAGAACGCTACAGGTATCAGCCAAGCGCAATGCTTTTTACCGCTATCGGTTATTTTAAACCGGTTTTGCAATCGCCGGAAATGAGCCCTGAAGTGCTTGAAGAATTTAAAGTAGGCGAAGCTGTAAAACTAGATAGCGTAGAAGTGTTCAGCAAACAACTTGAAAATTTTGTTAATAATTTTACTTCCATGTCAGATGAATATAGAGCCGGGTTATCAGGTGCTAATGAAAAATACAGTCAGAAAAATTTGATCAAAAACATTGTCAAAATATTGGAGTGAAAATTATGGGAATAGCATATCGCCTAAATGAATACCGTCAGCAAATTGTATTTTACAAAGATTTATATAGACATTATTTAAAATATGGAATACACTTTGACAGGACAGGACAGGACAGGACAGGACAGGACAGGACAGGACAGGACAGGATACTATACCAAAAATTATTCACTATTGCTGGTTTGGCAGAGGTAAACAAAATGAGTTAATAAAACGCTGCATAAGCTCTTGGAAACAGTACTTGCCGGAATATGAAATAATTTTATGGAATGAAGATAACTTTCCTGTTAATAAATATCCTTTTGCACAACAGGCGTTAAATGATAGAAAATGGGCGTTTGTATCCGATGTAGCCAGACTGTATGTTTTGTACCATTATGGCGGTATTTATATGGATACGGATGTCGAAGTTTTAAAGCCTTTGGATAAATTTCTGCACCATGGATTTTTTTCAGGTTATGAATCTTTAAGGCATATTCCTACAGGTATAATGGGAGCTAAAAAACATAATGAATATGTAAAGCTGCTATTATCCTGGTATAAAGATAAGTGCTATGGTAAAGATTATTACGAAATTGCCAACACAAGGATAATAACAAGAATTACAAGATTAAATTGTGGTTTGAAAGTTAACGGTAAGCAATTTAATTTTGGTGATTGTTGTTATTATCCGCGAGAATATTTTTGTCCGGAACGGACAGAAAACGGTTGGAAAATTTCTCCTAATACTTATACTATCCATCACTTTACAGGATTGTGGTAGATATGTAAAAGTATTGGAGGAATATAAATGGGAATTACATATCGTTTAAACGAATACCGTCAACAAATTAAATTTTATAAAGACCTTTATAAACATTATTATAACAGCAAGTTTGATAATATTTACAATAAGCCATATGACGATTCCCAACAAATTCCTAAAGTTATAAATTATGCGTGGTTTGGCAAAGGTGAATATCCCAATTTATTAAAGCAGTGTATGAAAACCTGGCCGAAAATATTAAATGGTTACGAATTTAAATTATGGAATGAAGAAAATTTTCCTATTGAAAAATATCCCTTTGCAAAGCAGGCATATGATAGGAAAAAATATGCATTTGTAGCAGATATTGCTAGGTTACATTGTATTTATAATTATGGCGGTATTTATATGGATACCGATTGCGAGGTATTAAAACCTTTTGATGATTTGTTAAACTGTGGTGCGTTTGCATGTTATGAGACACCTAACTTAATTTCAATAGGAACATTAGGTGCCAAGAAATATCATCCTTGGGTTGGATTAATGCTTTTATGGTACCATGGTTTGAATTTTTGTGACGATTATGCTGAAATTGCAAGCACAAGAATATTAACGCGAATGGCGAGATTGCATTATGGCATAAGACCCGATGGTAAATATTTGGAATTGCCTAATAATGTAAAAATATTTCCGCGTGAGTGGTTTTGCCCGGATAAAATTGATAATAAATGGCAAACAACCAACGATACTTATGTAATACATCATTTCAGCGGGTTGTGGTGAAAGTCGATAAATATGTGATGAGGAGGATATACTTTGCTAAATTTAAGTAATGGTTATGTTAAAATAATCGCAGCATTCATCATAATGTCATTTGTGTCTATTGCCGTTGGTAATATTTTTTTAGGTATTTTAACGCTTTGTTTTTTTATTGAGATTTATCGAAAACAAGTAAAATTTAATTGTGCTTACAAAGGATATTTTATAGCTATTGGTTTATTTGTTATCACAATGCTTATATCTGCCGTTTTTAGTGGTGATATTGCTTATGGTTTAAAACGTTGGGCGGATATGTGGATTTGGCGCTTTATGCCTTTTATTGTGGTAATATTTTTATTAAATAATTGTATTGATGCAAAAAAAGTAATGCTGACTGCTTTTGTTGGTATTACGGTTACCTCTGTATACGCTGTTTATCAGGGACTGTCCGGTTTGAGTAGAGCTAATGGTTTTTATGGACACCCAATGACTTTAGGTGGATGGCTGTGTATTTTTTTGCCGTTGCTTTTAATTGAATTTTTTGAAAGAAAGTTATTGGGTAAGTATTATTGGTTAGCTGGATTAGCTTTTTGTATTTGTAGTGCAGGGCTTGTTTTTAATGCTACGCGTGGAGCATGGTTAGCAGTATCTATAGTTTGCGCAGTGCTATTAATTTATTATATGTTTAAAAATAAACGTAATTTAGCTGTAAGTATTATTTTCGTTGTGTTAATTAGTACGGTTTTGGTAAATAATCCTAAATTCATGCATCGTTTGGACACTATTGATGATTTTGATAAATATCAGTCTAATACAGAACGTATACTTATGTGGCAAAGTGCATGGAATATGTTTAAAGACCATCCTATTTTAGGTGTTGGATTAGGACAGTATAAGGAAAATTACCAGCAAAAATATATATCACCAGAAGCTAAAGAACCTCAATTGAGTCATGCGCATAATAATTTGCTACAAATGCTGGCAGAGAATGGTATTGTAGGGTTTGTTGGCTTTGCAATTATGTTTGGTTATATTATTTTTAAAAATTTAATTGATTGGTTTAGAACCAAAAATATTTATGCGTTAATGCTTGTATCTGCAACAGTTTGTTTGTTATTGCAAGGATTTACAGAATATAATGTTGGCAATTCTGCTGTAATAAAAATTTATTGTTTAGTTTTAGGTACTTGCGTATTATTGTCTGAATTACAGAAAGATAAATAAAAGTGAGGATAAAATAGTGATGAAAAAAGTAGCAATAATTACATTGCCAGGCTATTTTAATTATGGAAATATATTACAAAATTATGCGTTGCAAGAATTTGTAAATAAATTATTTAAAGAACAAGTTGTTACAACAATTTGGTTTATAAAAACCGACTTAAAAACTTATAAAAAAGTTACTTTGAAAGCCAGAGAAATTTTTACTCATAATGGTTTTGGCAGTTTTATTAACCGGTTAATTCATTTTCAAAAAGCAGTGCGTGACTATAATTTTAAAAATTTTCATAATAGGTATATAAAATTGGCCTATGAAAAAAGTAAATCTAATTTAAATAAAAAATATGATTATTTTATTGTTGGCAGTGATCAAGTGTGGAATCCATGGTGGATTAAAGAGAATACTTATTTTTTGCAATTTGCCGATAAACAAAAACGTGTTTCGTATGCTGCAAGCTTTGGTGTAAGTGAAATTAGTCCCGATAAAATAGAAGATGTAAAAAAGGGTATTAAAGGAATGAATTTTGTATCTGTGCGTGAATATGCAGGTGCGAAAATTGTAAAAGAGTTAACCGGAATAGATGTACCTGTATTAGTTGATCCAACTTTACTTTTAACAAAATCAGAATGGGATGAGGTAACAGAACGTCCTGAATGGTATAAAGATGAAAAATTTATTTTATTATATTTTTTAAGTGATTTGCCTGATAAAGTAAGAAAAGAAATACAAAACATATCAAATAAATATAAATTAAAAATTATTGATTTGATGGATAACGAAAATATAGATTTTTATAGTGCTTCTCCTGGTGAATTTTTGTATTTAATACAGAAATGTTCTTTAATGTGCACTGATTCCTTTCATGGAACTGTATTTTCCATTTTAAATAAAAAACCATTCGTTACTTGTTCGCGCGGAAGTGGTGATATGGACTCGCGTATTGATACTTTGCTCCAACGCTTTAAGCTGGAAGACCGTAAAATATCGAAAGCAAATAATTACGAAATTACTGATCCTATAGAAATAGAATATCCTGATGTTGAAGCGATTTTGGATAAAGAACAGCAACGCTCTAGAGAGTTTTTGATAGAGGCATTAAATATAAAAGAATTATAATTATGAAAAGTAAAATAGAACATATTATAAAATTAGAACTAAATTAAAATGTTTGTTTAAGTAAATTTATTCGGAGCCTACCATGCCATTGAAACTTATAAAAATTATGCTTGCCGGAGTGCTGGCGGGGCATTTGTTAAAAGCAAACAGGATTCGTTCAACTGCGCGGTTCAGCCGGGCGGGGTGGGCTATGTTTTTTACAACGGCTAAGTTTTTCTGGCTGGTGTTTAAGTATTCGCGGCAAAGGAAAAAAGAACTTAAAATGAAGCCGTGATAACAGGTATGGATTATAATTTAAATGTTCAAATCATATTTTATATTGTTATGTAACGAGTAAGTACATGGGGACATTTTGTTCCTATGTATATTTGCAAAGTAAATCAACAGTTGCAAAAAGTGCGGCTGTTGAATATTAAGGAAAAGGACCTGACTTATGCAGATTATAATTTCGCCGGCGAAGAAGATGCGCGTGGATAATGACGATATTGGCGCGGCGTCGCTGCCGGTGTTTTTGTCTAAAACCGAAGAACTGCTGGCTGCGCTGCGCGCGCTGGATTACAGGGCGCTGCAAAATTTGTGGCAGTGCAACGATGCGATTGCGGAGCTGAATTACAGCCGCCTGCAAAAGATGGATTTGCACCGCAATTTAACGCCTGCCGTATTCAGTTACGATGGTTTGCAATACCAGCACCTTGCGCCGAATGTTCTGGACGAGGCAGCACTGGCGTATTTGGATAAACACTTAAAAATTTTAAGCGGCTTTTACGGCGTTTTAAAGGCGTTTGACGGCGTTGTGCCTTACCGTTTGGAGATGCAGGCGCGTCTGGCATGCGGCGGCGCGAAAAATTTATACGCCTTTTGGGGGCGCAGCCTGTATGATGAGCTGGTGAAAAACGACAGCGAGGTTTTGAATTTGGCCAGCAAGGAATACAGCAAGGCGGTTGAGCCGTATATCGCTGACGGCGTGCGTTTTGTTACCTGCGTTTTCGGCAGTTTGCAAAACGGCAAAATTAAGGTTAAGGCGACGGAAGCCAAGATGGCGCGGGGCGAGATGGTGCGCCGCTGTGCGGAAAACAACGTACAGCACATCGACGATGTTAAAAGCTTCACCGTCAACGGTTACAGTTTTGCGGCGGGCTCATCGACGGATACGGAATTTGTGTTTTTAAAATAACCTACAATAAAATATCAGCAAAGTTTAATCTGCCTGCGGCGTGCGCTGCGGGCTTTTTTATTATCCGCGTAAGCGGGAGGGCGTTTTATGTGCGACATATTGGACTGCTGTTGGTTTAATTGTGTTATGCTTTTTGGTTTGCAGCGTAATGTACTGAAAATAAATTACAAAAATCTGCAAAATGTAAAGTTTGTTATACAAAATTTTCTTGACGGAATTGTGAATTTTTGATATTTTAATATTCATAATGTTACTTTAAACTGTTAAAGTACAAGGCTTTGAAATGGTGTTTGCCGCTGTGGCGGATGCTGTTTTAGTAATTAAACGAGGAGGAATCAAAATGGGTATGAAGGAAAATGCGTTTGCGTACATCGACGCGCATCGCAGTGAGATGCTGAAAATGTGGGAAGAACTGGTCAGCATAGACAGCGGCTCTGACTATAAACCCGGTGTTGATAAGGTTGTTGCCAGAGTGGCGGACGTGCTGACGGCGATGGGCGGCAAAACGCGCATTGTTGAGCATGCAAACGCAGGCAACGCCGTTGTTAGTGAGTTTGGCGACTGCGCCAATAAGCCGTTTATAGTTTTGACGGGGCACCTGGATACGGTTTTCAGCAACCCGGAGGAAACCAAAGCCCGCCCCTTTACGATTAAGGACGGCCGTGCTTACGGACCGGGCGCGCTGGATATGAAGGGTGGCGTTACACTGGCAACTTTTGGTTTGCAGGCGCTTTTGGCGGAAGGCTTTGACAAGTACGCTTTTAAGGTTGTGCTGGCGGGCGATGAGGAAACCGGCCACAAGAGCAGCGACCTTGCGGAAACAATGATGGCTGAGTTTAAGGGGGCAACGGCTGCGTTCGATTTTGAAACCGGCTTTATGAACGACAATGTTGTTGTGGAGCGCAAGGGCTTTTACCGTTTCAGCCTTGAAACCTACGGCCGCAGCGTACACGCGGGCAATGAGCCGCAGAACGGGCGCAACGCGATTGTGGAGCTGGCGCATAAGGCGGTTGACCTTGACGCGCTGACCGATTGGGAAACCGGCACGACCATTAACGTGGGCACGATTGAAGGCGGCACGGTTGCCAATGCGGTGCCGGGCTACGCTAAAATGGTTGTGGACGTGCGCTATCTTGACCCGGCGGACTTTGAAAAGAAGAAAGCACAGTTTAAAGAAGTTGCCGACAAGGTTTACATTAAAGATGTTACCACGAAGATGACTTCGCTGGCGGGGCTTGAGCCTATGGTTCGCCTTGACGGCAGCATGAAGCTTTTTGATGTTTACAAATCGGTTTACGAAGAAAACGGCTTCGGCAATCCTGAACCGATTATGGTTGGCGGCGGCAGTGACGCTACCTATACCACTAAAGTCGGCGTACCGACAGTCTGCGCCGTGGGCGTAAAAGGCGGCTTAAACCATACGGTTGATGAATTTGCCGATGTGGAATCGCTGTTTATGCGTGCCAAAGTGTTTATCGGCACTGTTTTAAAATTATAATCAGGGGGGATTATTGTGGCAGAAAAAGATGTAGCTACCACTGTAGATGAAAAAGATTATGAGCATCATCTGACCTGGCGCGGCTGGCTGTCCTTCATTGTTATCGCGCTGTCGTTCAGCGGCGTTTTGAAGGATATGGGCCCGCTGAGGGCATTTGATTTTACCGTGCTTGTCGGCAAGTTCGGCAAAATTTCCGATACCTTTACCTTTATCGGCAAGGGCGGCATCGGCGCAAGCGAAGGTTTTATGTTTGCGCTTACCCTTATGCCGACCGTTATTCTGGCGCTGGGCTTTGTGCGTGCTGTTGAATCGCAGGGCGCGCTGCTGGCTGCCGAACGTGTTATCCGCCCGTTCCTGCGCCCGCTGATGGGTTTGCCGGGTTACGTTGGGCTGGCACTTATCAGCAGCTTTACCACCACCGACGTTGGCGCTGTACTTACGCGCGACCTTGTTGAAGAAGGCAAAATTACCGACGACGAGCGTTCTATTTTCGTTGCTTACCAGTACGCTGCTTCCGGCACGCTGGCCAACACCATTAACTGCGGCGCGCCGCTGATTCCGATTTCGCTGCTTTCTTTCGGTATAATTTTTATGGTGGAAATTTTTGTAAAAATCATCGGCGCAAATATTGTAAGATTTTATCTGCTGTTTAAACGTAAAAAAGCTGGGGGTGCTGCATAATGGCTGAGGCTGCTGCTAAAAAGAAAACTTTACTGGAAGAATTTATGTCCGGCTGTAAAAAAGGCTTTTACATCGGCGCAGAAAACATTATGCCGGCAATGGTTCTGGCTTATTCGCTGATTTTGTTTTTGAATATTACCGGTTTGATGGATATTATTGCCAACGCCGTTGCACCTGTTATGGCGCTGTTCGGTTTGCCCGGCGGGGCGATTGTGGCGCTGATTTCCGCGTTCTTTGCCAAGGCTGCGGGCGCTGCTACGGCAGCTTCGCTTTATGCCGAAGGCGTTATTAACGCGGCGCAGGCAACTATATTGTTCCCGGCGACGATTACCATGGGCACGCTGGTCGGCCATTTTGCGCGCTGCGTATTAACTTCCGGCGCTAACCCGAAACACCATGCGCTGCTTTTGGCAATTCCTGTTATCGACGCTTTGCTGTCGATGATTATTGTAAGAATTATACTTAATTTTATGGGCATTTCCTGCTAACTGGAGGAGAACAATCTTGGATATGAAAGAAAAGGCTTTTGGCTATATTGATGAACATCGTGACGGCATGATGAAAATGTGGGAAGAACTTGTTATGATGGACAGCGGCTCCGGCAATAAGCCGGGCGTTGATGCCATTGTGGCAAAAGTTGCCGGCATTTTGGAAGGTATGGGCGGCAAAACCCGCATTATTGAACACGAAAATGCAGGCAATATGCTGGTAAGCGAGTTTGGCGACTGCAAAAATAAACCTTTTGTAATTTTTACAGGCCATCTGGATACCGTTTTTGACGACCCGGAAACCACCAAAAAACGCCCCTTTACCATTAAAGACGGCACTGCTTACGGCCCGGGCGCGCTGGATATGAAGGGCGGCGTAACGCTGGCCATTCATGCTTTGCAGGCCTTGCAGAGCGTTGGTTTTGACAAATACGGCGTTAAGGTTATTTTGGCAGGCGACGAAGAAGTTGGGCACAAGCACAGCGATTTTGCCGGTAAGATGATGGAAGAAGCAAAAGGCGCGGCTTATGCTTTTAACTTTGAAACCGGCTTTATGGATGACAGCCTGGTGCTGGCGCGCAAAGGCGTGTACTGCTTTGCCATGGAAGCATTCGGACGCGGCGCGCATGTAGGCAATGCTCCGGAAGAAGGGCGCAGCGCCATTAAAGAGCTGGCATACAAAATTCTTGATATTGAAGCGTTAACCGACTGGAGCAAGGGGCTTAATTTAAACGTTGGCGTTATTGAAGGCGGCACTGTGCATAACTCCGCACCGGCGTATGCCAAAATGATTGTGGATATGCGCTTTACCGACCCGGCAATGCTGGAAGAAATGAAAGCCAAATTCCAGGAAATTAACGATAAAGTTTACGTTGACGGCGTAACCTGCAAAATGACGCCGGTATCTTTAATGCAGCCGATGGTGGAACTGGAAAGCAGCAAAGAATTGTTTGAGCTTGTTAAAAAAGTTTATGAGGAAGAAGGCTTTGGCAGCCCGAAAGCAATTACCGTTGGCGGCGGCAGTGATTCTGCCTACACAACCATGGTTGGCGTGCCTACCGTGTGCGCCATGGGCGTTAAAGGCGGCCGCAATCATACGGTTGACGAGTTTGCCAATGTGGAATCGCTGTTTATGCGTGCCAAATTAATGTGTGCCGTAATGCTGGCGCTGTAATTTGCGGTTGACAACGGCGGTGCAAAACTTTATACTTAATTTAACTGAACAGGGGAGCTTACAGATAGGCTGAGAGGAAGCTGTGCGCTTCGACCCTAAACCTGATTTGGATAATGCCAACGTAGGGAATGTTTGCAGATGACGGCAAGTGCCTTGTTGGTGCTTGCCGTTTCTTTATATCAGGCAGTTGCAATTTAATATGCCGTTAGAGTGAGCAAAGCTCATGAAGGGGTGCACCACCGTGGGTGCAGGCTTCTTCATGGGCTTTTTTAATTGCGGCGGAAAGGAGAAAAGATGCGCGTTAACGGAAAAGAAATTGAGCTTAAACGAGGTATGACGCTGGCGGAATTTTTGGCTGAGCATAACTGCCGCGCAGAACTGGTGGCAGTGGAGCGCAACGGGCAGATTGTGCCGCGTGCGGAATTTGGCGCAGCCGTTTTAAAAGACAGTGACGAACTGGAAATTGTAAGTTTTGTGGGAGGAGGTTAAAGCCGTGGTAGATGATTTTAAAAAGCAGCTTGCGCAAGTGCGTGTGGGTATTGCCGGGCTTGGCGGTTTGGGCTCGCACATAGCGGTGTTTTTGGCGCGTGCGGGCGTGCAGCACCTGCACCTTGTTGATTTTGACCGTGTGGACGAAAGCAATTTAAACCGCCAGCACTACTTTTTGCGCGACGTGGGCAGGCTAAAAACAGAAGCGCTGGCGGAGCAGCTTTTGGCAATTAACCCGGCGCTTAAAATTAAAGCGGAAAATATAAAACTTACGGAAACAAACGCCGCCGCTGTTTTTAAAACAGACGGCATTATCTGCGAAGCGGTGGACAGGCCTGAAACCAAAGCCATGCTTGTAAACACGCTGCTTGCCGCTTATGCGGATAAAACGTTTATTGCATGCAGCGGGCTGGCAGGAGCAGGGCGCAGCAATGCCATTAAAACGCGGCGCATAAGCAAAAACTTTTATTTGTGCGGCGACGGCGAAAGCGGCATAGAAACCTGTGGGCGGCTTTCGGCACCAAGAGCAGCATTGTGTGCGGCGCATGCAGCAAACCTTGCTCTGGCGCTTATTTTAGGATTGGAGGAATAACAATGGAAGATGCACTTATTTTAGGCGGGCATAAATTTAACAGCCGCTTTATTTTGGGCAGCGGCAAATATTCTCTGGAGCTTATTAAGGCGGCGGTAGAAAACGCCGGTGCGGAAATTTTAACGCTGGCCCTGCGCCGCGTAAACGACGGCGGCATGGCCAATATTTTAGATTATATCCCCAAAGGCATTACGCTTTTACCCAACACCAGCGGCGCACGCACCGCGCAGGAAGCTGTGCGCATTGCCCGCCTGGCGCGCGAGGTATGCGGCAGTAATTTTGTAAAGATAGAAGTAATCCGCGACAGCAAATATCTGCTGCCCGATAATTACGAAACAATTAAGGCAACGGAAATTTTGGCGGCCGAAGGCTTTGTGGTAATGCCCTATATGTACCCCGATTTAAATGCCGCGCGCGACCTGGCAAATGCCGGTGCTGCCTGCGTAATGCCGCTTGGTGCGCCTATCGGCAGCAACATGGGGCTGGTAACAAAAGAGTTTATACAGATTTTAATTGATGAAATTGACCTGCCCGTTATCGTCGATGCCGGTATCGGCTGCCCTTCGCAGGCGTGCGAAGCAATGGAAATGGGCGCGGCGGCAGTAATGGCCAACACTGCCCTTGCCACCAGCGGCGATATTCCCGCCATGGCGGAAGCGTTTAAGCTGGCCATTAACGCCGGGCGCAAAGCCTATCTTGCCGGGCTTGGCGCAGTAACCGGGCGTGCGTCGGCTTCAAGCCCGCTGACAGGTTTTATAGGGGAGTGACGCAGATGAAGGAAAAACAAAACCTTGCGGCAGCTGCGCAGGACTGCATGGCCTACCTGCCGGGAATGGAAATAATAGAATCGGATATTTTGCGCGATGTGCAGCACGCGGCTGACAGCGTGGATTTTAACGCTTTTACGGAGCGGGACGTAAAGGCTGCGCTTATGCGCAAACACAAAACAGTACAGGATTTTGCGGCGCTTCTTTCACCGGCGGCGCTGCCGTTTTTGGAAGAAATGGCGCAGCAGGCAAGGCAGCTTACTTTTAAATGGTTCGGCGCGGCACGCAGCATTTTTACGCCGCTGTACCTTGCCAACTACTGCGAAAATTACTGCGTGTACTGCGGCTTTAACTGCCATAACAAAATTAACCGTTTAAAACTGGACGAAGACGGTATGGAACGCGAAATGCAGGCCATTGCCGCCACCGGCCTGCGTGAAATTTTGCTTTTAACCGGCGAAAGCCGCAGCATGAGCGGCGTGGAATATATTGCCTCCGCCGTAAGGCTGGCGCGCAAGTATTTTGCCGTTGTGGGGCTTGAGGTATACCCGCTGAACAGTGATGAATATGCGTACCTGCATGAATGCGGTGCGGATTATGTAACTGTGTTTCAGGAAACTTACGATGTTGATGCCTACGCTAAACTGCATCTGGCCGGGCATAAGCGTGTGTTCCCGTACCGTTTTTACACGCAGGAGCGCGCGTTAAAAGGCGGCATGCGCGGCGTGGCGTTTGCGCCGCTGATGGGGCTGAGCGGCTTTTGCCGCGATATTTTTGCCTGCGGTCTGCACGCATATTTGGTGCAGCGCAAATACCCGGCTGCGGAAATCAGCTTTTCGTGCCCGCGCCTGCGCCCGGCGGAAGGCAACGAACTGCCGCCCGAAGCCAACGGCACGGATTTGCGGCATTTAGTGCAGGCAGTGTGCGCTTACCGCCTGTTTATGCCGCAGGCAGGCATTACCGTTTCCAGCCGTGAAGGCGCCGGAGTGCGCGATAATCTTTTGCAGATTGCGGCAACAAAAATTTCCGCAGGCGTAAGCACGGGCATCGGTACACACAGCAAGCAGGAGCGCGAGGGCGACGAGCAGTTTGAAATTGACGATAACCGCAGTGTGGACGAGGTGTTTAACAGCATAAAAAAAGCCGGCTTACAGCCGGTGCTTACGGATGGCAGCTATGTATAAAAATTTTGTTTGCGTTACGGACAGAAAAATAAGCCGCGCACCATTTTTGCAGCAGATAGAAACAATCTGCGCATTGCGCCCCAAGGCACTTATTTTGCGCGAAAAGGATTTAACCGAAGCGGAATACACGCAGCTTGCACAGAAGGTGCAGGCAGTTTGCAAAAACTATGGCGTTAAATTTATTGTGCATACCTTCTGGCGGGCGGGGCTGGCGCTCGGCGCGGACGGAGTGCACCTGCCGCTGCCCGTATGCGCTGCAATGACAGCGGCGGAGCGTTTGCAGGCAGGGCGCTTTGGCGTTTCCGTACACAGTGCGGAAGAAGCAAAGGCGGCAATTAAATTTGGCGCGGCATATTTAACAGCCGGGCATATTTACGCAAGCAGCTGCAAACAGGGCGTACCGCCGCGCGGTTTGGCGTTTTTAAAGGAAATCTGCACGCTGAGCCCGGTGCCTGTTTATGCCATTGGCGGCATCGGGCTTAATAAAGCGCAGCTTGAAGAAGTACTGGCGTGCGGCGCTGCGGGGGCGTGCGTGCGCAGCGCGTTTATGCGGCGTTAAAGCTTAACGGCTTTAACGCAGAACATGGGTACGGGAATGTAAAAAATATCTTCGGCGGCGTAAATGCGGCTGCCTACCGTGGTATCCGTGCTGACGCTGCATTGCCCGGTGCTTTGCAGAAATTCTTCGTCCCACTGCGGGCGGTTATAGGCGCTGATGTCCAGCATGTGGTAAATGTTATGGCATTCGTCCAAAAGCTCCGGCGCAATATCCGCATGGGCGTTTTTGGCAGGCAGCTTCTGGCTGTGGTGCGCGCGGGCATATTCGGCGTCGTAATTTAAAAGCAGGCCGCCTGGTTTAAGCACGCGCAGCCACTCGCGGTAGGCGGTTTCTGGGTGGGGCAGGTTCCACATTACGTTGCGGCTTATTACAGCGTCAAAACTTGCGTCATCAAAGTCCAGTGCTTCGGCGTCCATAACCATAAATTCTGCATTGCTGCGTTCTGCGGCGGCAAGTGCCCTGGCGGCTTCAATCATTTCCGGGGTCAGGTCAATGCCGGTAACGCGGTGCTTCTGCCCCAGCAAAATGCCAAAAAAGCCTGCGCCGCAGCCAATATCCAGAATGTTTAAACGGCGGTTCTGCGGCAGGTGGCGTGTAATTTCCTGCTGCCATAAAAGCTGTTTTTCGCTGTGCAGTTCTGCCTTGCGCAGATTGGCAAAGCCTGTGCTGCGTTTTTGCCAGTAGCCGGTTATATATTCTTTTTCGTCTGTGCGGTGGATGATGCTTGCTGCGGAAATTTCACTCATAATAATGCTCCTTTAATCAATGCTTAAATCCTTGGTAATTTCGTAATAATCGCAGGGGTGCGCGGCAAAGCCCTGAACCGTGCTTTTCATTACCAGCGTCATTTTTAAATGGGCAATGTAGGCAAAGGCGCTGCCGTCAACCAGCTTCCGGCTGATGGCTGCCGCAAGCTCCGTGCGCTTTTCGGGGCTGAACTCGCTGTCGAGCTGCACTATGAGGCTTTCAGTATCTGGGTTATAGTAATTGCCGCTGTTGTAGGCGCTTTCCTTCAGCACGTGGGTGGTAAAATAATACTGCGCGTCACCGGTGGGCGCGGTAACAAAGGCTTTGGCGTAAATATCCCACTCGCCGCGGCGCAGAAAGTCGGCATAACCGTCCGTGGGGTTAATTTCAAGGCGGATGCCTGTTTCTTTAAGCCAGCTTTGTGCGGTCTCTGCCAAAAGCGGCAGTTCCTGGCGGAAGCTGTAAGTAAGCCAGCGCAGGGTCAGCGGTTTGCCGTCTTTATCCACATAGCCGTCGCCGTCGGTATCCGTCCAGCCTGCTTCGGCAAGCAGCTGGCGTGCGCCTAGGGAGTTATATTCCGGTGCATGCACTTTAGCGCCGCCAAAAGGCAGGTTCGGCGGAAACGGCCCGGCTGCGGCAATGCCGTTGCCCATCAGCTGCACTCTGGCAAAAGTTTCCTTGTCGAGGCTCATAACAACGGCGCGCCGTACGCGTTCATCCTGCAGGGCAGGCGTGTTAAAGTTAAAGGCAGCCAAAAACGTGCGCGAGGTATCGGTACTGCTGGTTTTATAAGCCGCGCTGTCTTTAAAAAGCGGCAGCGAAGCATAGGGCAGTCCCTGCGCGGCGTCAATTTCGCCGTTTTGCAGCGCCAGTGCCAGTGTGTTGCCGTCGGTAATGCTGCTGACGATAATTCTGTCTGTTTTCGGCACGCCGCCGTAATAAGCGGGGTTTTTAACCAGCACAACTTCTTTCGGCGTCAGGCTTTCTACCATAAAGGGGCCGGTGCCGCTTATTTTGGTATCGTCGCCGGTGCCGCGGCTCATGTCAATAATGCAGCCGTAGGGGTCGCACAGGTAGTTAATCAGCACCGGCACTTTGGCGGCCGATGTAATGGTTACGGTCTGTCCTTCGGCGGTAATGCCCGTTATTTTTAAATCAACCCTGGCGCGGTTGTGGCGGCTAATTAAATCCTCCAGGCAGGCTTTAACGGATGCGCCTGTCATTTTGTTGCCGCTGGTAAAGTAAATATTGTCTTTTAAGGTAATTTTAACTGTGTTTTCGTTAATAAATTCGTACTTTTCGGCCAGCCACGGCTGAGGCTGCATGGCGCCGTCAAATTTAAAAAGTGTTTCGCCTACGCCGTAGCGGATGGCGCTCCAGCCCTGATAGGCTTCGTGCGGGTCCATACCGGCGTTTTCGTTGGCGATGCCGTAGGCAGGTGTGCCGTAGCGGAATACCTTTTCGCCGCCGGGAGCGGCGTTGTTGCCGCAGGCAGAGGTTAAAAGCGCGGCGGAAAGTACAAGTAAAGCTAAAAATTTCATAGAATCACCCAAATAAAAAAGCCATGAAGAAACTGCCGCTTATCGAAGCGGTTACAGCCTTCATGGCTTTGGTTTATGTTTTAAAAGAATAATTTTAACAGCTGCTCCGGCAGCTAGGCGGTTGCTCCTGCAACCTGTAATTTATTATAAAACTTAAAGCAGGCTCCATGTCAAGCCCTGCTGCTTAAAAAAGAAACAAATTTTACGTGCTTATCCATGTATTCGCCAATACTTCCTATAACCTTGCCCATGGTAAAGGCGGCAAGTATTGTGCCGAAGCCCAGCCCGTCCACACGGCCCAGAAAGAAAAAGGTCATGGCGGCGGTAATGGCAAGGCATATAACGTCAAAACCTATTTTAATGCGCGCATAGCTCCAGCCGGTAATGGCGGCAAGCTCGCGCGGGAAAAGGTCGGTTGGTATAATTGGCAGCTGGCAGCGGTTGGCAAGCGCCACGCCAAAGCAGATAACAATGTAGCTGATGATAAAATAAATAATATCGAGCGTCAGGCTTTGCGGCAGCTGCTTAATCCACATTTCGTGCACGTCAATCATGGCGCTGAAGGCCGAGCCGACAACGAAGCTGAACAGGTATACAGGCACAAAGCGTTTGCTTAAAAGCATCAGGCTGAGCACCAGTGAAACCTGAAAAACCTCCGTCCACGCGCCGAGCGTTATAACCGGCAGTACATCGGCAAAGGCGTAAGGCACACTGGAAATTGCCGAAATGCCGGAACCGGAATGCAGCATTAAAACAACGCCCAGGCTGTTGATGATAATGACCAGAAGCAGCGACAGTTCGCCGCGGATGGTAAGTTTGTTTTCTTGCATAAAAAATTCCCCTCAAAACAAAAATACATTATATAATTATAAAACTCTGCCTTGCTCAGCGCAAGAAGTGAATTGCCGGTCAGTAAAATTTTGCGGGAATTTAACACGGGGTTTTATAAGTTATAACTGATAAACAATGCTGAAAATATAATTTTATCAGTTATAACTTATAAAATGTGTAAAATTATCAATCTTATCAGTTATAACTGATGAAATTGCAAAAGAGTGCTTGCGAAAATTACATTAAAGATTTACGGCAAAGCGGCAGGAAAATTTCAGGAAGGGGAGAATAATAATAAAGTTATGCTGGTATAGAATGAATGTATTTAGTTAGTGTTTTATGGAGGAAAGAATGACTGTTGATTGTACTTACGGACTGAATCCGCAGCAGGCGGAAGCTGTTATTAATACCGAAGGGCCGATGCTGATTATGGCAGGCGCAGGCAGCGGCAAAACAAAAGTGCTTACCTGCCGCGTGGCCAACCTTTTGCAAAAGGGCGTGCGCCCGTACCGCATTTTGGCAATTACATTTACCAATAAGGCTGCCGCCGAAATGCGCGAGCGCGTAAATAATATGAGCGGCCCGGCTGCCAAGGATGTGTGGCTGTTTACCTTCCACGCTTTCTGCGCACGCTTTTTGCGTATGGAAATAGATAAGCTGCCCGGGTACGGCGGCAATTTTGCCATTTATGATACAGCCGACAGCCAGAACCTGATTAAGCAGATTTTAAAGGAAATGAACCTTGACGATAAACGCTTTCAGCCTTCGGGCATTTTGTCGCGCATCAGCAATGCCAAAAACGCTTTGCAGGATGCAGCGGCTTTTGCGCGCCAGGCAGGCGATTTTTACGAGCAGAAAGTGGCGGACATTTACAGCCGTTACGAGCAGAAACTGCAGTTAAACAACGCACTTGATTTTGACGACCTTTTAATGCTTTCCATTAAACTTTTGCAGGAAAACAAAGAAGTGCGCGAAAAATATCAGGACCGTTTTGATTATCTTCTGGTGGACGAGTATCAGGATACCAACCATGCGCAGTACCTTTTAACAAAGTTTCTGGCTGCCAAGCACCGCAACATCTGCGTTGTAGGCGATGCCGACCAGAGCATTTACGGCTGGCGTGGCGCCGATATTCAAAACATTCTGGACTTTGAAAAAGATTACCCCGATGCCAAAGTAATTAAGCTGGAACAGAACTACCGCAGCACGCAGATTATTCTGGACGCTGCCAACGCAGTTATAGAAAACAATACCGGCCGCAAGCCGAAAAATTTGTGGACGGAAAACAAAAGCGGCGCCGATATTATTTATTTTCAGGCGGTGGACGAGCGCGATGAGGCACGCTTTGTAATTGAGCAGCTGCAGAATTTGCAGCGCACCGAAAACAAAAAGCTGGGCGATATGGCAATTTTGTACCGCACCAACACGCAGAGCCGTATTTTTGAAGAAATGCTGATAAAAAGCGGCATCAGCTACAATATGGTAGGCGGGCTTAAATTCTACGAACGCAAGGAAATTAAAGACATCATTGCCTATCTGCGCGTAATTTTTAACCCGGCCGATTCGCTGAGCCTGCTGCGCATTATCAACGTGCCAAAGCGCGGCATTGGCGACGCTTCGCTGGCAAAAATTCAGGCTTATGCCGCTGCCAACAATGTAAGCTTGTTTGAGGCTGTTTCCAACGCGGCGGCAATTGACGGTTTAAGCAGCCGCTTTGTAAGCAAGCTGGACGATTTGGCAGGCATTATTTTTGAACTGATGAACCTTGCCGGTGAAGCGCCGGTTGAAGATTTGATTGACCGTGTACTGCGCGATACCGGCTACCTTGAAGAATTGGAAAACGAGCGCACGCCGCAGGCGCAGAGCCGCATTGATAACCTGCATGAATTAATCAGCGTGGCGCAGGAATTTGCGGCATCCGAAGAAGAAAATAATCTGGAAAACTTTTTGGCGCATGTTGCGCTGGTAAGCGATATTGACGATACGGAACTGGGCGAGGACGCCATTACCTTAATGACGCTGCATTCTTCCAAGGGGCTGGAGTTTCCGGTAGTGTTCCTTGTTGGCATGGAAGAAGGGCTGTTTCCGCATGCGCGCACGCTGATGGACGAAACGGAAATAGAAGAAGAACGCCGCCTGTGCTATGTTGGCATTACGCGCGCCAAAGAAAAGCTGTTTTTAAGCAGCACCAAAATGCGCACCATTTACGGCAACACGGTAACTTATCCGCCTTCCCGCTTTTTGCAGGAAATTCCCGCGCGTTTGGTGAAAACCATTAAAAGGCAGGAACGTTTCAGCGCGCTGGAGAACTTTAAACAGGTAAGCGAAAAATACAGCGCAAGGTCGCAGAAGCCTGCAAGCACTTTTAACCCGCACAGCTTTATGCCGCAAAAACCGGCTGCCGCCGCAGGAGGCACGGGCACGCGCTTTAACACCGGCGACAGGGTAAGCCACAGCAAATGGGGCGAAGGCATGGTTGTAAGCGTTAAAGACAGCCCGGACGGGCAGGAAGTAAAAGTTGCCTTTGCCGGTGCCGGTGTGCGCAGCCTGCTTACCAAATATGCGGTGCTGAAAAAATTGTAAGTTTTAAGCGGAGGGCATTATGGATTTAGAACGTGCGCAAGCACTGGACGAAGCGCAGAAACTGCGCAGGGAAATACGCCATCACGAATTTTTATATTATGTACTGGATGCGCCGGAGATTACCGACGCCGAATATGACGCTTTAATGCGCCGCCTGCAGGAGCTTGAGCGTGCATATCCTGACGATGTGCCGCCCGATTCCCCTACGCGCAGGGTTGGCGGCAAGGTAAGCCCGGAGTTTACCGAAGTGCGCCATATGACGCCGCTGCTTTCTCTGGGCAACGCCTTCAGCGACGAAGAACTTGCTGCGTTTGACGCGCGCGTAAAAAGCGGCCTGCCCGAAGGCAGCGAGGTGGAATATGTTTTTGAACCGAAAATTGACGGCCTTGCCTGCAGCCTGATTTACGAAAACGGCCGCCTGGTACGTGCTGCAACCCGCGGCGACGGCGAAGTTGGCGAAAACGTAACCGCCAATGTGCGCACTATCCGTTCCATTCCGCTGACGCTGAACGTTAAGGAAGGCGAAGAAGTGCCGGAGCTTTTGGATGTGCGCGGTGAAGTTTACATGCCACGCCACGCTTTTATGAAGCTGAACGAGCAGCGCAGCGAAGCGGGCGAAAACGAATTTGCCAATCCGCGCAACGCGGCGGCGGGCAGCCTGCGCCAGCTTGACCCGAAAGTAACGGCAAGCCGCCAACTGAGCTTTTTTGCCTACGGCGTGGGCGCAGGGCATAAGGATAAACATTCTGCCAGCCTTGCCATGCTGCACGATTACGGTTTTAAGGTAAGCGAAGGCTATGCCGTTGTAAAAAATATCAATGAAGCGATTGCCAAAATCAAGGATTTTGCCGCCAAACGCCAAAGCCTTGCCTACGATACGGACGGCGCGGTAATTAAGGTTAACGCCGTGTACCAGCAAAACATTTTAGGCGCAACCGGCAAAGACCCGCGCTGGGCTATTGCCTTTAAATTCCCGCCGGAACAGGCAGAAACAAAACTGGAGGATATCATCATTCAGGTTGGGCGCACTGGCGTGCTGACGCCGACAGCGGTGCTGACCCCTGTAAAACTTTCGGGCAGCACCATCAGCCGCGCAACGCTGCATAATGAGGACTTCATCCGCAGCAAGGATATCCGCATTGGCGACACGGTTGTTATTAATAAAGCCGGCGAAATTATACCGGAAGTGCTGCATGTGGTGAAGGAAAAACGCACTGGCTCGGAACAGGAATTTTTTATGCCCGCCGAATGCCCGGAATGCGGGTGGAAAACGGAACGCCTGAACGGTGAGGCGGCAATACGCTGCACCAATCCGCACTGCCCGGCGCTGGGGCGCGAAGGGCTGATTCACTTTGCTTCCAAAGGGGCAATGGATATTGACGGCTGCGGCCCGGCGGTTATTAACCAGCTGTTGGATAACGGGCTTATCAGCGACCCTGCCGACCTGTACCTTTTGGTTAAGCCGCAGCTTACGGCGCTGGAGCGCATGGGCGACAAATCGGCAGATAACCTTTTAAACGCCATTGCCGAAAGCAAAAAGCAGAATCTGGACAGGCTGCTGTTCGCACTCGGCATCCGCCATGTGGGCGCAAAGGTGGCAAGGCTTTTGGCGCTGCACTTTGGCAGCATGGAAAAACTGATGGCGGCGGAAACGGACGAGATTGCCACCATTGAAGATATCGGCCCGAAGATTGCCGAAAGCGTGGTAACGTATTTTGCTTCTCCGGTGAATATTGATTTGATTGAACGGCTGAAAGAGCTTGGCCTTAACATGGAAATGGAAGCGGCGGAACTTGACACGGCGCACCCGTTTTACGGCAAAACCATGGTGTTTACCGGCACCATGCCAACACTGGACCGCGCAACGGCACAGACCATGGCGCAGCAGGTTGGCGCGAAGGTTACGGGCAGCGTAAGCAAAAAAACCGATTACGTTGTTGCCGGTGCGGAAGCAGGCAGCAAGCTGACGAAAGCGCAGCAGCTGGGCGTAACCGTTATCGACGAAGCAGAGTTCCTGCGCCTTTTGGGCGAGCACGGCGGCGAAAGTGTGGACGCTGCTGATAATACGGAACATGCAGTGGAAGAAAACAGCAAAGCTATAGAAAATAAAATTGATGAGCCTAGTTTGTTTTAAATAAAAATTGCTGCCGTGTAAAGGCGGCAGCAAAAAATACTTGACGGAGGAGAATAAGTGAATAATAATGTTGACAGACAGACAGACAGACAGACAGACAGACAGACAGACAGACAGACAGACAGA